>Ga0308006_10000824_pt1 | contig 11280 bp, 9 predicted proteins | sample Neamet69_FD_203150 | JGI IMG/M metagenome (GOLD analysis project Ga0308006, IMG submission 203150) | Marine microbial communities from water near the shore, Antarctic Ocean - #69 | ecosystem: Environmental > Aquatic > Marine > Unclassified | place: Southern Ocean | collected 2014-06-07 | reverse complement strand
AGCATGGATATTATGTGATGCCGAGGGCAATAAAATTGACACACAGGTACACATTATTAAACCTGAAGGATTTACAATTCCCATAGAAGCTTCAAATGTCCACGGAATAACCACAGAGATGGCGAATGAGCAAGGAATACCACTAATTGAGGTATTACATAAGTTTAATGATGCCGTAGCTAAAACGGACTATATTGGTGCACACAACATAAGCTTTGATGAAAAAATTATGGGTGCAGAACTCTTACGAAAAGAGGTACCTAGTTCTTTTGAGTCTACAAAGAAACTATGTACCATGAAGTCTTCAACTGAATACTGTAAAATACCTGGTCTATATGGTTACAAATGGCCTACCCTATCCGAACTGCATATAAAGCTATTTGGTGAGGATTTTGAAGACGCACATGATGCCCTTGTAGATATCTCTATAACAGAGAAATGCTTTTGGGAATTGAGATCTAAAGGGGTTATTTAAATTTTTTAAAAGCAGTTTTTCCATTGGCAGCAAAATTTATCGTAATTTTATTTTATCAACAACAAAAAGAAAAAATCATTCAAAGTAATTAAATAAGCCTTAAAATAAAACATTATGTTCAAGTCAATTATTAATAAAAAAACAAAAAATGATGTATCAACAAACTCAAATTTAGGCCTAGAAAAAGACTTTCCAATACTTATGGATAGCATAGCTTCGAGTTATTCATTTTTGAATTCTTTATGCTCAACACTAGAAGGTATTACTTATGAACGAATAGGAACTACAGAATCAAATGGATATGCAAATCAAATTGACAAATACGTTTTCTTAATTCATAATGAGAAATTATGTTCGCTATTCGTGTATGCATATCATACAGAATCCCTTCCTTTAATTCCACTACCTTTTAAACAACTAAACCCTAATATAGATAATAGTATTTTTGATATTAAAAAGACTCCTAAAAAAGAAAACAAAATAGATAATCGGTTCATTCGTTTAAACATATTAATCGCTTTTATATTACAGAAAAACAGTATTGTAAAAGATGAAGATGTAGTTTGGAATCAAGAAAAGCAAAATACACTAACAGAATTACTAAATGAATTAGGATATGAAGAGAATCTAGAATCACTAATTTTACATGAATGGAGTTTATATACCAATAATTCTAATACAAAAAAGAATGACTTCATTAAGAATTTTATATCTGAATTTCATCATAGTAAATTATCAAAATACACACCGGTTTTTATTCAAGAAAGAAACCAAAAGATTGAGAAAGCATATAATTCAATCATAGAAACAATAAATAGAATTCAAGCATGGCTAGATAATGAACCACTAAGAATTCGAATTGAAAGTACATTATTGACTGATAATTTTTCAACTATAAAACAATGTACGACACCATTTTGTATTATACATTTAGCATGTGATGAAATTGGTCGGTACAGTATTGCATACGGTATTGAGACAAGAATTTTAGAAATGCTTTCTAATAACATGGCAAGTACACTAATTAGAAGAATTTACCAATTTACGCCTGGCGAACTGGAGAGTTCCGTTGGAATAATTGCATTAAACACTAATTGCATTAAACTTTTTGAAGAACTTTTAGATAGGTCTAAACAAGAAAAGAATTACAAAGTGATAAAAGTGCAAAGGAATGAAGAGGAATCAATATCTGCTATGCTTAGTAAGTTGAAGTTAAAGGATGATATTGATGATGAAACAAAAAAATGGTTAAATAAATAATCATCTGCTAACAACTAAGCATTCCATGCTATTAATCCCAGAATAAAAGCTAAGTTGACTTGCAAATAGTAGCCACTGTCATTCTCACACAAGATTCAAATGTCCATGAAAAAACCACAGAGATAGCCTACTCTATCCGAATTATTATTAAACTATTTATGAGTTGAGGAATAGAGGGGTTATTTAAATTAATTTTAAAAGAATTAGATTATAAATCAAAAATAGAATGATAATAACATAATTAAAATGATTAATTTTAAAAACAAAATTAAAACTCCAGCATTTTGACTAAAAATACTCGCATAGATTCTAAATTACTTGAAGAAACACTCACAACTTTACATTCTAGAATTGGAGAAAGATTTCCAAAATCTGGATTAGGTATAGTATGTGAGGATATCATTAAAATATTAAATAAGACTAATGAACAAATAAAATGGATATCTAAACCACACATGATTATTAGATTCACCTTGTTTTTGATCCTACTCACTAGTCTAATAGGTTTATTTTTTTTAGTAAGAAACACAAATTATAAGTTATCCAACTCAGTAGATTCAATAGTTACACTCTCAGACGCTTTTTTTAATATTGTTTTCATATTAGGTGCAGGGGTATTCTACTTAATATCTACAGAAACTAGATACAAACGAAAAAAAGCTATTAGCTCAATTAACCAATTAAGATCACTACTACATGTTGTTGATATGTATCAGTTAACAAAAGATCCAAATATGGTAGACATGAAAAACTATAATACTATGAATTCTCCAAAACGAGTCTTATCAAAATTTGAGTTGTTTAGATATTTAAATTATTGTTCTGAAACAATAGTAATAATATCAAAAATCTCAACGATATATGCTCAATCATTTGATGATGATATAATTATAAAATCTGTTAATGATATAGAAATATTAAGTACTGGATTAAATCAAAAAATATGGCAAAAAATAAATATTTTACAAAATTCATAAGTATTCATATATATTACTATTTCATCAAAATGGACCTATTATTTAATGTTCCTTTTCAAAGTCGAACTATACAAACTTCGACAACATTAGATTATATAAAAAATTATGGGTGCTTAACTATTTAGAAAAAATGTGTAAAGTTCTTTTGAGACCACAAAAAACTATGTTCAATATAGTCGTCTACAGAACACTGTAAAACACCAAGTCTTTATGGTTACAAATAGGCTACTCAATCCGAACTAAAGCTAAAACTAGAATCTTATCATTCTCTATTATAACACCAGATAGAAAAGCAAAAGAAGCTACACAAGAACGAATAGATTGGATTAAGTCTCATTTAGTTCAGATGAAAAATACAGAAGATGGATTTACCGTATTTAATTCTGATACAAAATTTCAAACCCGATAAGATCATTTAGATATTAAACCTTAAGATACTAATACATTAAGGTCTGTTGTAAGTGAAAATAAATGTAAGGAGACCTACAACTACTAATAGTAGAGGAATAATATAAAATAAGAGTGGGATTTTATTCAAAACATTGTCACTATTTATACTACTAAATTCATTTCCTTTACATTTAGGACAAATTAAAGGATGATTTGACTTAAACTCTACTAAGCATTCTGGGTTTTCACATTTGTATCTACTCATTGATTTCAATTTTGAATTATTCTTATCAGAATATTGTTTCTAGTACCAATCACAACATATGATTTCTCCTAAATCACAAGCTCTTTTATAATCACTATTGGAAGATTCCCCTGCACCATGCTTAGACACTCCTCTGTTTCGATATGCAGTTGCATTGTCAGGGTTAAGTCGAATAGCACTCGTGTAATCAGAAATGGCAGTATGATACATCTGTAAATTATGATATGAAAAACCCCTATTATTGTAAGCTGAATAATTATCAGGGTCTATACTAAGGACTTTTGTATAATCTGATATAGCTGCATCGTAATTCTCTAAACGCTCAAATACATAGCCTCTAAAGAAGTATATATTTACATTTTTAAAATAAAATAATTCCGTCCCTATCAATAGAAGTAGAAATCCAAAAACAAGGCGTTTTTTATTAGATTTTATATGTATCGTAGAAAATTCTAATGTATCACATTGGGGACAACTTTGAGGGTTGTTGCTCCTAAACACATTTGCACATTCTGGATTTTCACATTTGTAAGTACTCATTTTTGTAGATTTACGGTTAGAGCACCACACTCAGAACTCTATTTAGTCTTAACTTTTTATTTAAAACATGAACTCGATAAAAACTGTCAGCATTGGGATGTTAGTTAAATAAGTAAATAGTTAAAAAGCGCGAATAGCTCGAACCCTGAAGGTAAGTTGCTCAAGGAGATTTTGACTATAACCATTCTTATCGAATTCAACTATATCAACACCATAACCATTAACCTCTGAGGAAGACCAATACCTACCATTCTCAAATCTACCTATATTACCATTTTCGGACCCTTTACCAATTGTTAAGTACATTTCTTTCAATTCATCTTTTGAAGGGAGAAACCAATCGTCGTATCCATGCGACTTGTATGCTATTGTAGCCTGGGCAGCTGTTACACCACCATTTTCTGTTGTGCATCCTTGGTTTACTATATCCAATGTATTTTGATAACCTGCACCTATAAATGTTTCGTCAGAACCTTTTACATATTCATCGAAACAGCCCCATTCATAGCCGTTAAACCCCCATCCATAAGGATCAGTAGATCCCTCTGATAAATCTTCAATAGCAGCAACCAAACCGTGTTTGCCAGTTTGGTCTATATAAAAGATAATTCCTCCATATTGTTTTTGTCCAATTTTTAGAAGTTCTTTTTTTGACAATAAATCTGTATTGACTAAAGTGACGTCACTACTAACTGTTGTTATTTCTTTTGACTGTTCAATTTTTAATATTAATTTTTCGGATATATTTTCTTCATTATTATTTTTAGAAACTAGTTTGGATTCTTTAATCTTACATTTTAGTATAGTTAATTCAATAATCTCTTTAGTGCTTACATCTTTTATATAAAATATTTTATTGTTAGTTATTTCTTTAACGTTCCAATTCATTTTCCCTAATGTATATCCTTCATTTCTATCAACGGAAACTGCATAATTCATACTTAAGTTATCAGCACTAATAATGACTCTTTCGCAAGTTGAATCATTAACTTCAATTTGAAAGAGGTTAGCCACTTTGGTTGTTTGGAAATCATTTTTTAAATAAACAAAGCCAGCTCCAATGAATAGGATAAGAAACCCAAAAACAAGGAGATATTTATTAGATTCTATATGTACCGTTGAAAATTCTAATGTATCACACTTAGGACAACTTAGAGGGTTGTTACTCCTAAACACATTTCCACATTCTTTGTTTTCACATTTGTATGTACTCATTTTTGTAGATTTACTGTTAGAGCACCAAACTCAGAACTCTGTTTAGTCTTAACTTGTTATTTAAAACATGAACTCGATAAAAACTGTCAGCAATAGGATGTTAGTTAAATAAGTAAATCGTTAGAATGCACGAATAGCTCGAACACTATTTCTATTGGACTTACTGCTACTGCCAGTATCACCATCATTAAAATCAACGTACCATCCGCTGCTATTATAGTTCTCCGAGGAAGACCAATAAAAAGCATGCTTAAAACCGCCAATATTCCCTAGTGAACTAAGAGGTCCTATTGTATTATACATCAATTCTAATTCTTCTTGACTTGGAAGATACCAATCGTCGTAGCCTACTGAATTTGAATTTGCAGCTTCAGACATTGCAGAATACCAATTCATGAGAACTAAATCTTGTAGACCTGCTACTAAGCCTGAGCCATCTACATTAATTCGAAAAACTATTCCACCTGAATGAGTATCACCAATTCTTAGAATTTTATTCTTTGTTTCTTTATAATTAAAATAACCTAAAATGACTCCTTCTACTATTAAGGGATATGAAAGAGCTACTTCTGTACGATTAAAAGACACTTGTAATATATTGTCATTTTTTTCTATTTTATTATTGATTTCATTGATTTCATAATTAAGGAAATCAATATTTATAAGTGATCTAAATAAAACAACTTCGGGTTTTGATGCTAATTTAAACTTGAATTTGTCCATTAATAACTGCTCTGTTAGGATAATTTTGATTTCATCGAAGATTACACCGTTGTGTTTAACAGGATAAATATTGTCAAATTTTGGTTTTCTTTTAAGCCAACCATTTTTAACTTGTTGTTCAATTAGTTTATCTTGTTTTTGATCCTCTTCAAAATCCTTTACAGCCTTAAAAGTTACTTCTCCACATGTACCATCAATCTTTCCATTATAATACCCTACCTTTTTTAATTTATTTTGAAGGTCTTTACACTCTTTATCCACAATCGTTTTCTTTGGAGTAGCAATTTTTTTCTTTACTGGAGAGTTTATAGCGTCCACTTTATCTATCGCATTAGAATAAGTAATAGTGAATACACCACCCTCAAGAGAAATATCTTTATCTAGATATCTAGCTTTAGCATTTTGATAATTGAGTGTACTATCATTAAAGGTAAACATTGCATTACTCTGTATATGGGTATTAAGTTCGTTACTTAATTTACCTTTACTTTTTTTCTGTTTAGAAAACTCTTTTTGAAATTGAGCTGATGCGCCACCAAATTTATATGTAGAATCAACTGTCCATTCAAAATCTCTTAGTTCTACCTTATCTACTATCGAAATTTCTCTTGGTGTTGATGTTGGGGCTATTTTTGAATCACTATTAAAATTGTTATACATTTTAATGAAAATCAAACCTGCTCCAAGCAATAGAATTAGAAATCCAAAAACAAGGTATTTTTTATTTAATTTTATATGTGTTGATGAAAATTCTAATGTATCACATTTAGGGCAACTTAGAGGGTTGTTGCTCTTAAACACATTTCCACATTCATTGTTTTCACACTTGTAAGCACCCATAATTAAAGCTGTTTGTACATATCAATAAATGTTATAACTATAGGATAAAAGACATCAACATAATCCTTAGCGGCTTCTTTGTCTCCATCAAACATATAAGTAGTTGCAAAGTCGAGGATTTGAGATTTATCAGCATTATAATAACACCAAACGCACATTTGAAGAAAGTTTTGGCGCTTCTCAACAGTTGAATGATGTTCAGCTCCAGTAAAAAGCTCAACCATAGGTCTGTTGGTATGATAGTAATACAAAAGCTGCCCTACTTTAGAGTCATAGTCATATATCCAAGTAGTTCTATTTTTCAAGGGAGCTTTACGATTAGGGTTTACACAAGCTGTTCCAATTCTTATTTCAGCAGCTGAACTAGCATCTATTTTAATTTCATCGAAAAACAACACAACCAAATTTTGTTCAGTTGTATCGAGGTTTACAAAAAACCCGCCCAAAGGAAACTCTACCACTTTATTAGATTTACTAAAGTTTGTTAGCGTAACATCAATAAATTTATAAGAACCACTTGAGACTGCCCTAATATCAATATCACTATCGTTATTTAGTTGAAAGAACGCTTTAGAGTCTTGAGCAACAGAAATTGTGCACATTAATGATGACAAAATAAATACTAGATACTTCATAATAATTTTTGATTAAGTGATTTGTAATAATTAGAACCAACTTTGCTTAATAAGTTGTACATTAATTTTCCTGTCCTCATTAAGGATAAACTGTTGTAGAAAACGATGATGCTTAGATGCTTCTACAATAATTCGAACTTTATCGCCAGGTTTACCATAAAAAGACAATTCAGAACCTAAACATCCTTTTTCATTTATAATTATAAAAGCACTCAGTTGATTTTCTACTTTAACATCAATACGAATTTTCTGTACTTGAGTTATTAGAGGGTCATCAATATCGGGATTCGTTTTTGGAGCCTTCAAGCTTACTAAATCGCGTATAAAACTATCACAGGAATCGTATCTGTCCTTAGGGTCTTTAGAAGTTGCTTTAGCAATAATATCGTTCATCCTTTTAGAAACGAGTGGGTAAATTTCTTGAGCGTTCTGTAAAGGTTCGTTTTCAATTTTATTATAAATCTGAAGTACCGGAATGTGTTCGTAAGGGCATATACCAGTAACCATATGCCACAGAGTTACACCTAAACAGTAAATATCAGACTTTTTATTAACTGAAGCATTTGACACGTGTTCAGGACTCATATACATTGGTGTGCCCCCCACATTAGATCCTACACGAGTTAATCTAGGGTCATTTTGACTATCTTTAGCAATACCAAAGTCTAATAATTTTATTTTATCATTCTCATTGACAATAATATTAGAGGGTTTAATGTCTCTATGAATAATACCCTTAGTATGAATATGTTGAATTCCTTCGAGTACTTGTATAAAAATATCAATTGCTCTATGCTCATTAATAGGCCCTGTAACACTTTTGATTAAATCATGCATGTCTCTGCCCTTAACATATTCCATTATTAAATGAAATCTATTTCCATCGGTTATATAATCGTAAAGTCTTACGATTGTAGGGTGGTCAAGTTGTGCTAATAATTTTGCTTCTTCAATAAACCGATTACGAATACTGTCGTCAGTAGACAAATGGTCGTGAAGAGATTTAATAGCTACTTTTCTACCTAAGCGTTTGTCCTTAGCTAGATAAACAATTCCTTGGCTTCCATCTCCGATTGAATCGGAATCTGGGTTAAATTCAAAGTTTTTTAATTCTTCCATAAGTAAATTTATAAAGACACTGAATCCTTTTTCTTCAAACTATAAAAAATGAATATAACAAAAATTAAAGTCATAACAGATACTATAGTTATATCGAGATTTATAGTAGATGGGTTGCTAAAATTTTCATGGTATGATTCATGAAAATTTTGATTTAATGCTTTTGTTGCTTGTACTTTTGTGTTAATAACAGAACCTGAAGCATTACTACCAGGCTGAACAATAACTCGTTGAATAATGTTAAACCCCTCTGTTCCCCATCTAGATAAAGTAAAATAACTAATTACTTCTACGAACTCAGTATTAATTCGTGCGACTAATCCAGCCAACATTATCTGAGGCATAAGTATTATTGGAACAATAGTCATCACTTTCTCTGTTGTAGACATTATAGAAGACAAAAAGAGACCTAGGAAGGTTGCTGAAATAGAAATAAAGGACATCCAGAGGAAAGCATCATATGGGTCTGTAAGAGAGACTAAAGAATTATTAAAATGAACGAATAAAATTAATACAAATATTGCTGACTGAATAACTGTAAAAAAAGACAATACAAATACTTTAGATAAAACATAAGGGAATATATCCAAATTGTACATTCTCTCTCTTTTATAAATAGATGCTTCATTTACAATTTCTCTCGCAGCATTATTAGTACCAAACCATATTGCTGAAATAGCAGTAATAAAAGGTACAGCAGGAGATATATCTGTAAATATTAAACAGATTAAACATGCAATAATTGGAGCTTGTATAATTAAGTAAAGTGAATTAATCTTATCATTTGTTTTTATCTTGAAATACCTACTTGTTAACCAATAAAACTGACTAATAACAGACTTGTCGTTTTTCTTTTCAATATTAACTGATGATGTAGTATTCGTAGAAGAAGGTCTAGGACTTTTATATTTATCAACCCAGAATTTAGAGGTTTTTCCAGATATTTTTGCAAAAACTGAAACAGCATTATCAACTTCAAAATAATCTTTATATTTATTAGAGTCACCATAGTAAACAATATTACCACCTTCAGCCATAAAGATAACATCATCCATATAAGCTAGATCTTCCGGCTTATGAGTTACCATAATAACAGTTGTTCCTTTTTCAGCTAATCTCTTTAATATATCTAAGAAATCTTCTACAGTCTGAGGGTCTAAAGGTGAAGTAGGTTCATCTAAAAACAAAAGTAATGGGTCAGTCAATAGTTCAACAGCAATAGAAACTCTTTTTCGTTGACCGCCACTGATCTCTGCTACAATGTTATTTTTAATTTCAAAAATATTTAACTCCTTTAAAATGGTGTCAATTTTTTGATGAATCTCCTTATTTGATAAATTCTTTAATCTAAGTTTGGCGGTATAGAATAAGCATTCAAAAACCCTTAACTCTTTGTGAATAATATCGTCTTGTGGAACATAACCAATTTGAGTTTTTAAGTAGTTGTAATTTGCTATTAACTCCAGATTAAACAAATAAACCTTACCACTTGAAGATGGTGAATCTCCATTTAATGTTTTAAGTAATGTAGACTTACCACATCCAGAAGGTCCCATAATAGCTAACAATGATTTAGAAGGCACAGCTAAATCAGTTCTATTTAATGCAGTTACATTATTAGAATAAACCTTTTTTATACCTTTTGCCGAGATTGCTAATTCCTCATTTAAATCTTTTGTTTCTCCGATAAGAGAAATCTGATTCCGACCAATAAATATTTTATCCTTAATGGTGATTTTAGATTCACCCTTTAATCTATTACCGTTTACAAATGTTCCATTACTAGAGTCAAGATCTTTAATTTTATAAGTATCAATGGACTCTTTAGTAATTAAGGCATGATTTCGACTAATCGTATGTCCTTCTAATACTAAATCACAATCGGCACTTCTACCAATTAATAATTTTCCCTTATCATTTAATATCTTAAGTATATCTTTTTTGTCTACACTTAGATGTGTCTTTTCATTTTCAACTAAAATCACAACACCTCCAAGTCCAGCAATCTCAAGTTTATCTTTATTCTTTAGCTCTGCAATACCAGCGGGTTTTAGAAATATTCCGTTTAAGGACGTTCCATTGGTACTGTTTAAATCTTGAACAATTAATTTTTTGTCTGAATTATATATTAGCTGAAGATGTTTCTTAGAAATCCTATTATTATCAATTTGTATATCTGAATCAGGACTACTCCCTACAATTAAATTGAAAAAATAATCATCATGAACAGCTACTTTTTTAAATAGCTTATTATTTTGATAAAAATATAATTTTAACTGTATCATTATTTACCAAGTTTTAGCTTCATAGTACTTAAATCAATTTCAACTTTTTTTATCACATCAATTGGAACTATAATGTTATTAAACACTACAACACCAGTAATATTGACGTAGTAAAAGATATCTTTATTTATAGATTTAAAAAACAAAGAACTAGCCATCATTATTGAATTTAACTGCATGGATACATTGAACTGATTTAATGAATCTGGAGCAACAATAAACTGGTCTGAAAGATATGTTTGACCAATTCTATTTTGGAGTTTTTTAGATTTAAACAAGATAATATTCATCGAGTCTATTGTATAATTAAACCTGCTATTATTAGAAACTTCAACGTCAAAATCTAGCATTATAGCAGTTAAGGAAATAGAATTAAGATTAATGTTTTTAATTTCAAAATCTTCTTTTGCTAAACTTTGATCTAACAAAATTCCAAGATGATTAAATAAATCAATATTAAATTCAAATGAATACTCACGCTTTATAATTGGTAATGAGGTAAAGCATTTAACAGTAAGAATAGATGAATCATTAAGGTTTACGAAGTTCTCTATAT
>Ga0308006_10000817_pt1 | contig 11312 bp, 10 predicted proteins | sample Neamet69_FD_203150 | JGI IMG/M metagenome (GOLD analysis project Ga0308006, IMG submission 203150) | Marine microbial communities from water near the shore, Antarctic Ocean - #69 | ecosystem: Environmental > Aquatic > Marine > Unclassified | place: Southern Ocean | collected 2014-06-07 | reverse complement strand
ATTAATGCACCACCGACAATGCCCTGGCATACTAGTCCTGAACCCTTGCTTGTCATAGTGCCTAAGCCCTTTACTGCTAAAGTAAATATGGTTGGGAACATAATCGAATTAAAGAAGCCAACAGCCAAAATAGACCACATCGCCACATCACCAGAAGTATTCATACTGACAATTATCATCACAATTGCGATCACCGCATTGACCGCTAGATACTTAGTGGAGGCGATATAATTCATTAGTAATGCACCAACCAAACGGCCAATCATTGCTGCTCCCCAGTAATAGCCAACCATTTCTCCGGCTTCTGCGATTTCCATACCTGCGATCGAGCTTTCAGCAAAATAGTTCACCAAAAAACTGCCGATAGATACCTCACCACCGACATAGAGGAAAATTGCAAGAGCACCTAGTACCATAGAACGATAGTGCCGTAATCCATAAAAATTATAAGCTAACGCAATCACCACAATCAGACCTGCAACTACCGTATATCCGAGCACCATAGCCAACACAATGGCACCTGAGAATAAAAGGTGACTCAGAAGGCTACCTTGATCATCAGCAGTATCAGATTCAACATGCGCCAACGTAGGTAAATTAATCTTTCTAAACAAAAAGGCAGCAACTACAAGCACCGCACCGATCATTAAGTAAGGCATTTGCACTGCAGCGGCATCCGCTGCAACCGCCCCCAAAATGAGCATAGAACCCACAATGGGGCCTACTGTCGTACCCAAAGAGTTAGCCGCTTGGGCTAAGTTAAGTCGACTGGCCGCTGTTGTCTCTGGCCCTAATGCTGCGACATAAGGATTAGCCGCCACCTGAAGAATCGTAATGCCGCTGGCCAAAACAAAGAATGAAACCAAAAACAAGACATAAACATTCAACTCTGCCGAAGGGTAAAACAGTAAGCACCCCGTTGCAGTGGTTAGCAGGCCAATGACAATGCCCATTTGGAATCCTATCCTGTCAATCAGGCGATTAGCCAATGGTGACACGATGAAGTAAGCGCCAAAGAAACAAAACTGCACTAACATGGCTTGGGTGTAATTAAGATCAAATGACTCTTTCAAAAACGGAATTAAAATATCATTAAGAACTGTAATAAAGCCCCAGAAAAAGAACAGGCATGTCATTGCGATAAACGCGAACATCTGCGTTTCTTTTTGCTCGCCGCCGGCGACTGTTGTTGCAGTACTATCGTTATTTGAACCCGCCATCTGTATCCCCAAAAAGTGTATTATTATTTATTAGAATTTTTCACCTCCGGAGCATAAATGGGCATAGATATTCATGCAACTTATTTACTCTAGAGAAAGCCTTTTCAATCCCAATAATGAGTTAATTGATCGACTTTAGCGGCAAAGACTGATGCATGCGTCCGACTAAATTACCAAGACCCTAAAGAACAAAGCCAAAAAGCATCGGTCGCGCAGGGGTGTCAACAGGTTTTAACGTAAACTACTCTGAATGCTAAATTTTAAGTGATTATGTAAAGCTTATTGGGGTTATCAGTGCGTTCTAAATAGACTGTCATAAGAAAGTCGTTTAAATGCCGTTAGTATCAACAAGATTATTGGTTAATAATCTCTCCACCAGCAAAAGGATGAAATATGATTGTTCGCAAATTGAGGATTCAACGTGGTTGGTCGCAAGATCAACTTGCTCAAATGAGTGGCCTTAATATTCGCACTATTCAGCGGATTGAACGAGGTCAAACTCCAAGCTTTGAATCATTAAAATCCCTTGCTGCAGTTTTTGAAACTGAAATTCATAATTTGCAGCAGGAGACTGTTATGACGACCGAACAAAATATATCTTTAGAAGAAGCCAGCGCGATTGAATATGTCCGTGATTTAAAAGGTTTTTACGGCCACCTTTTTAGCTATGTCATTGTTATGTCAGGGTTGTTTATTTTCAATTTTTTAACAACTCCAGAGCATTTCTGGGTAATCTGGCCCGCCTTTGGATGGGGTATAGGTATTGTGTCCCATGCACTGTCCATATTCGAAATATTTAACTTTTTGGGCCCTGACTGGGAGAAAAAACAAATTGAAAAAAGGTTAGTTAAAAAGCTTTGACGTAATGTTTGAGGTGACTAAGATAAGGATCACGAAGTGCCTGACTCATCCCGAAAAGGAATAGATAAGCAATGGAGTTTTATCTAGCGATACTGTTGTTCACAGCAACAGCCAGTATCACCCCCGGACCTAACAACATAATGATTATGGCGTCGGGGGTTAATTTTGGTATTCAAAAAAGTTTTCCGCACCTGTTCGGTATCTGTTTAGGTTTCCCCGTTATGGTCATCGCTATAGGGCTTGGGTTTAGTGCCGTCTTTCACGCATATCCGTTACTGCACGAAGCTATTAAGATAATTGGAATTATTTATTTGCTGTACCTTGCCTGGCAGATTGCAACCGCCCAAAGCGCGGACATTAATGCCAATTTTACGAAACCACTCAGTTTCAAACAGGCTGTATTATTTCAGTGGGTGAATCCTAAAGCATGGGTGATGGCCACTGGCGCAATTTCTGCGTACACCTCGACTGATGAAGCTATGCTAGGGCAAATATTATTTATTGCCTTTGCTTTTTCCATCACCGCAGGAATATCAGTAGGTATATGGTTGGTGTTTGGCGCTGGTCTAAAGCGTTATTTAGATGACCCTCTACACTACCGTGTATTCAATATTGTGATGGCAACGTTGCTGGTCGGGTCTATGTCGCCTGTCATTAGAGATCTTGTCGAATACTATTTAGTCTAAGTGTTGAGGGCCCAGTCGCAAATTGGCACTGCAGCACCCATCTTTGATTGACTTCAATCAATTGGACGCTAAGCTAGATGTTCATTTTGCGTGTTTTACTGCACCCAAAACGCAACACAAATATTTGGACGGATGTTACTTACTAAAAAAGGAGCTTTAAGCATGTCATCTAATCCCCTTCAAGCCTGCGTGGATATTTTAACATCACCTCGAGAAACCTTTGACGCCCTGAAAGATAAGAAAAACTGGTCATGGGTACCTTTTGGACTAGTAATAGCCTCGTCCATCGCTTTATTCCTTTACTACTTTTCAGCTGTAGATTTTGAATGGATGATGGATCAGATGCTCGATGAAATGTCTGGAGAAGAACTCCAAGCTGCACAAGAATTTATGACCAAGACTTCTATGACATGGAGTACCACACTGGGTGGTGCAATTGGCATTATCGTTATCAATGCCATCATGGCAGTCTACTTTAATTTAATAACCAAAGTCTCTAGCCCCAATGAGATGACGTTCTTCGCCTGGTATGGGTTTAGCTGGTGGATCAGCATGCCCGTGGTGGTATCTTCTTTGCTTGCTGGTCTAGTTATTATATTTTCCAGTGCAGGTATGGTTTCACTAGAAGATTTATCACCCACCAGTCTCGGCTTTTTGGCCGATCGTTCTAGTTCTTGGTTTGGTTTTTTTAGTGGCATTAATTTATTTAGTCTTTGGAGTATCGCCTTAGGTGCTATTGGACTTTCATCCTGGTTAGGTCTTTCATCTAGAAAAGCATTTTTTATTGCAGTGACCCCATCACTGATAATCTATACTTGCTGGGCTCTGTATATTGGTTTTTCAGGATAGAATAAGTCTTCTATTGTCATATGAGCTGAATCTAAATTCCGATTCATAACGTCTTAACATAACAAAATGGGTAATAACTCTAACTAGGAGAAGTAACCGTTCTATGAAAAAGAATCTAATTATTGTTGGAGTGGTTGTCACTCTGGTGGCTATCGCTTATTTCAAGCAAACCGGCAGTTCAACTGTAGTCTCGGTCAATGTAGAGCTTGCCAAAATTGAGGAAATTAAGAGTTCAATTTTAGCCTCTGGCACGCTCATCTACAAAGAGCAGATAGAGCTGCGGTCAGAGGTGATCGGACAGGTCAGCGAGATGCTCGTAGAAGAAGGCGACAAAGTGAGTAAAGATCAGGTTTTAATGCGGCTAGACCCCCGTACTTTTAATGCCGATGTCGAACAACAACAGGCCTATGTGCGTATTCAAACCATCGCCATCGAGCGCCAAAAGCAAGAGTTAAAAAATATAACCTCGAAATGGCAGCGTAATAAAAATCTATTCGAGCGCAAGATAATTGGGCAAGATGCTTTCGAATTAGTCGACAACCAATATGCTTTGGCCAAGATTGACTTACGCTCTCGCGAAGAAGCCTTAACACAAGCGCAGGCGACCTTAGACAAAGCATTGGAGCGCCTTGAGAAAACAGTATTTCGATCTCCTATTGACGGCATTGCTACCTCGGTGGATATAAAACTTGGGGAAACGGCTATTAGTGGTTCCACCAATATTGCCGGATCTAATATTATTACTGTTGCTGATCCATCCTCTATATTAGTTGAAGTTCTTGTAGATGAAGCCGATATTGCTAATATCGAGATTAATCAAAGTGCTGATGTTTTTGCCGTGGCCTATCCTGACCAAGCATTAAAAGGACACGTGCAGAATATAGCTACCTCTGCGAAGCGATCTAGCTATCGTCAGGGACTGAGTTTTACGGTGAAAATTCTCCTCGACACAACGGCCGATATTGACGTTCGTCCCGGAATGAGTTGTAGGGCAGAGATCTTTACTAAAATAAAAGGTGACACCATTGCTGTGCCCATTGAAGCTATTGTGTTCGAAGACGGCGACGATGAATCCTCTGATGTCGATACAGAACAAGACTCTGACTCTATGAGCGTTCGTGTCGCAAACAACACAAGCTCGGCCAGCCATGTTTTCTTGCTGATTGATGGTAAAGCCGTCAAACGGGATGTTGAGTTAGGTATATCCAATGACCGCTTGCAGGAAATCACCTCCGGATTAGCGGTGGATGAAACAGTGGTCGTCGGACCTGCCAGAGCTCTGAGCAAACTTAAAGAAGGTGATTCTGTCAAAGAGATCGAGAAAAAGGCTGAGTAATGTCTAAGCAAACTATTATTGAGCTCAGAGGGATTGCCAAATACTACATGATGGGTAGCGAGGGTTTTTACGCCCTAGATGGCATTGATCTAGATATTTATCTAAATGACTATATGGCCGTTGTTGGATCGTCGGGATCAGGGAAATCAACCTTAATGAACCTTCTGGGTTGCCTTGACTACCCTACTGCGGGTGCATACAAACTCAAGGGCACTGACGTAGCAACTCTTGATGAAACCAGTCTGGCGGGTATTCGTAATCGAGAAATTGGTTTTATTTTTCAAAATTTTAATTTACTGCCCAGAGCAACGGCTTTACAAAATGTAATGCAGCCACTGATTTATCGTGGTCTAGCACTGGCCGAGCGCAAACAACGCGCTCAAGACGCATTGGCCATGGTCGGCTTGCAAGATCGTATGACTCATGTCCCCAACCAACTGTCTGGCGGCCAACGTCAGCGAGTTGCCATCGCACGAGCGCTGGTCACTGAGCCGGCTATATTGTTAGCTGATGAACCTACCGGCAATCTAGACTCGTCGACTACCGTTGAGATTATGGCGCTATTTGATCAGTTACACAGTGATGGGCAAACGTTGATTGTGGTTACCCATGAGCAGGAAATTGCTGAGCGTTGCCACAGAGTAATCACCTTAAAAGATGGCCGCTTAATGTCTGATCATGCCAATGAAGTATCTGTTAAACCGCTCGTTTCGGGAGTGGCTGCTCATGTCTAATCTCAAGTTTAAGATAATTGAAGGAACACGTTCAGCCGCACTGTCTATTTTCGCCCATGGTTTTCGAAGCTTTTTGACAACCTTAGGTATCATAATCGGCGTAGCCTCAGTCATTGCGGTGGTGTCTGTGGTGCAGGGTTTTAGTGCCAACATAACCCAGCAGTTTGATGGCATGGGCACTAATGTCCTCAACGTCGAATCATATACGCCAAGAAAGGAACGACTCCAGGGTGTGCGTGCAAAATTAACCTATGATGATTATCTTGAAATCAAGTATAGAGTGCCTGGTGTTAGCAATGTTACCCCCACTGTTAGGATGTGGGGCTCTAATGCGGTTATTACTTACCGAGGGCAATCGTCTAGCTCGATGATAGTCGGCACAGCATCGACCTATCAAAAGTTAAATACTGTATATCCTGAACGCGGTCGATTCTTTAATCTTAGTGATGACAAAAGTCGAAGGCGTGTTGCTGTGCTTGGTCCCTCTATAATGTCCAAGCTAGACATTAAAGGTGACCCTATCGGGCAGCATGTTGCCGTTTCTGGTGAGTGGTTTAAAGTCATTGGTATTGCCGAAAAACGGGGAAAGTTGTTTGGTTTTGACCAAGATGACTTTATTTTACTGCCATTTAGCACCACACGCGCTCTCTTAGGCGGTGCAGAAGAACCGGATATCACAATTAGTCTTCAAGTTGACGAGCCGTCACAGTTGGAGCAAGTAAAGCAGCATATTAAAAATTTATTGCGCCGCAATCACAAACTAAGTAAAGGTACTGACGATGATTTTGAGATCGCGACAGCTGATCAAATGCTCGATACCTTTGATGCTATTATCGGCAGTACTACTCTGGTCTTAGGTGGTATCGTTGGGATCTCGTTGTTAGTGGGCGGCATCGGTATCATGAATATTATGCTGGTATCAGTAACCGAACGTACTCGAGAGATCGGTATTCAAAAAGCTTTAGGCGCAACACGGTTCGATATTTTGCTACAGTTTTTAATTGAAGCTGTTTTCCTGTGTTTACTGGGCGGTCTAATCGGTTTGATATTAGGTTTCGGTGCAGGATCGTTAATCAGTAATTTAACTGGCCTACCCTCGGCAACAGTTCCCGCGTGGGCTATTATTTTGTCCTTCGGCTTTAGTGCTGGAATTGGTCTGATTTTCGGTATTATTCCTGCCGCCAAGGCCGCAAACCTTGACCCCATTGATGCTCTTCGCTATGAGTAATGCTGCGCTAGTCGCTGTGGCATAGTCATTAACTACGGTTTATTATGGTGCCGCTGAGAACAAAACGTCAAAATCATCAAATATATTGTTGGAGTAAGTAATTGTCCCTTTTAGAAGCGATTATTCTTGGTATTGTCCAAGGACTCACTGAGTTTTTGCCGGTCAGTAGCAGTGGTCACTTAGAGTTAGGTAAAGCGATCCTTGGCGATACCTCCGTTCCTCAAGAGAGCATGATGTTTACGGTGGTAGTACACTTCGCTACGGCGCTAGCCACACTCGTCGTTTACCGAAGCGAGGTCAGTCGCATCGCTTCAGGGCTTTGGCAACGAGAAAATAATGATGAGTTTAAGTTTTCAGTCAAAATATTACTAAGCATGATTCCAGCCGCAGCCGTTGGTGTATTGTTTGCCGATGAAATAGAAAGCCTTTTTAACCGACAAATCTTACTGGTTGGCCTAATGCTTTGGGTTACAGGGTTACTACTTATGGTTGCGGACCGATCGAAAAACACCAGTAAAGATGTTAGTTTTTTTCATGCCGCCATCATCGGAGTCTCCCAAGCTATTGCTATCCTTCCCGGCATCTCTCGTTCTGGCGCTACCATTTCAACCTCAGTATTATTAGGTGTTGATCGCAGTAAAGCGGCGAGTTTTTCCTTTTTGATGGTAGTGCCTTTGATCCTGGGGAAAATAGCCAAAGACCTAATGGATGGGGGCATCCATGTATCTGAGAGTCAAATAGGTATTCTCATCGCTGGCTTTCTAGCTGCCTTTCTTACCGGAATACTCGCCTGCCAATGGATGATTAAGCTAGTTCGCAATGCCCAGTTAGTTTACTTTTCTTACTATTGTTTTATCGTAGGTACTTTGGCAATTAGCTACCAAGTCTTCCAACAAATCTAAACTATTGGTCTTTAGTGGGTCAGCGTTAGGAATAGTGATCTGTGGTTACGGCAAGCCTAACAATTTATGAGTCTGCAAACTCAAACTCCAACGGGGATGGGCTAGGCAGTATTTAACCGTCGTTTGGATATTAGTATTTTCTTGATTATCAAACATAGGCTGTAAGAAGAAGTGGTTGAATTTTAAATGCTTAAAGTCAGATGGATGATGTCCGTGTTGGGGGTAAACTAATTTAATCTCGTCACCTTCCTCTACCACCAAGGTCGAGCCCGACTTAGGACTGACACAAACCCAATCGACACCCTTGGGCACAGGTAAGGTGCCATTAGTTTCAATCGCCACCTCCATGCCCTCAGCATGAAAAGCGTCAATTAGCTCCTCATCTAACTGCAATAATGGTTCTCCACCCGTACAGACTACGTAAGGGTGAGTCTGATCTGAGATACTCTGGGGCCAATGCGATTTAACTTGTGAGGCCAATGCCTCAGGTAGCGTAAAACTACCGCCTCCCTCACCATCGGTCCCAACAAAGTCTGTATCACAAAATTGGCATACTGCTTCGGCTCGATGTTTCTCCTGCCCACTCCAAAGATTACACCCTGAGAAACGGCAAAATATCGCTGGGCGGCCGGCGTGGGCGCCCTCACCTTGCAACGAGTAAAAAATTTCTTTTACCGCATAAGTCATTATATTAATCCGAGGCTAGTTACTTTTACTGGTGATCCATTAAATCATTCGAGAATACAAAATACCCGAGGATGGGAGCTCACCTTATATAAGGCACTAATTATAACCGCGAAAACGATAGATAGTTAAAAGAATGGCTATTATAGAGCGCGCAAGTAGTAACGCAGCCAAAGCTAAAAAGGTTTTTTTGATGCACGGTTTAATAGGGTTCGTTACGGCCACTGGTGAACCACTCCAGAACATCCTTGTTCCATGGCATATTTCATCCTGATGCTAATACTAATGTATTGAAATGCAAAATTTGTATAACTGCGTCACAGATCGAAACAATATCTTTAGTCAGAAGCATCTCTTAAGGTTACTCAGATACACTCGATAGAACCACAGACCTAAATCGAAAAAAATACGAGACGAGGAGTAAAATAGGCATACTTCTATCGATTGAAATTTTCAAAAGACAGCTTTACTGCCGTGATAAGATTGGCGACAGGATATACACAGGGGATAGAAATGCCCGATAAAAGCGATGCAGTTTTATACAGCGACGATTACGAAGAGGCCTATCTAAAACAGATACTCACTGATGTTAAAAATATCGCCTTGATCGGTGCCAGCCCAAAACCTGAACGCGATAGTTATTTAACAATGGAAGCTCTTTTGAAAGCCGGTTACACAGTATTCCCGGTCAATCCTTTCGAAGTGGGTAATAGTATTTTAGGGCAACCCTGTTACGCGTCGGTGACAGAAATTCCCCATAAAATTGACATGGTGGATATCTTCCGTTCATCAGAATTTGTGCTCGCCATTACCGACGACGCAATCGCCATTGGCGCTCAAGTGGTTTGGATGCAACTTGGCGTCATTAATCTAGAGGCTAGGGATAACGCTATTAAAGCTAATCTGAAGGTTGTCATGAACCGCTGTCCAAAGCTAGAATTAGCAAAACCCTATTGGACAAATGCTCTGTCCTAACAACACTAAAACGGTAAATCGATGACTGCGACAAAAGATATTTTACTTAGCGAGCTCAATAATCAAGGTGTTTTACGATTAACATTGTGTGACGAGAATCGCCGTAATGCACTGTCCGAAACAATGATTAAAACTCTAAGTGCCGCGCTAGGTGAGACTGCTAATAACCCCGATGTGAGAGTCATCGTATTAGCCGCAATAGGTCCAGCTTTTTGTGCCGGCCATGATCTAAAGGAGATTAGTGCCAAGCGCAGCACGGCAGACGGCGGGCAGGCTTATTTTACTGCCCTATTTTCTAGCTGCGCTGATGTAATGCAAGCCATCGTCAATAATCCTAAACCAGTCATCGCTGAAATAGCTGGGGTTGCCACCGCGGCAGGTTGCCAGTTGGTTGCGAGCTGCGATCTAGCTGTTGCCGCCGACACTGCAAAATTTGCCACACCGGGAGTTAATATCGGTCTGTTTTGCTCTACGCCAATGGTCGCTCTATCACGTAATGTGTCAAACAAGCACGCTATGGAGATGTTACTCACAGGCGATCTGGTCAGCGCCACTAGAGCCGAGCAAATTGGCTTAATCAATCGTGTTGTTGAGGCACCTCAATTGACCGAAGTGACGATGGGGATTGCTGCAACAATTGCTAGCAAATCAACCATGACTGTAGCAACGGGTAAAACTGCATTTTATGAGCAACAAAATATGAAGCTGAACAGCGCCTACGCCTATACCTCTGAGATTATGGTGGACAATATGCTCAAGCTTGATGCTAAAGAAGGCATTTCTGCTTTCATCGAAAAACGCCACCCAAAATGGCAAGACAGGTAGCCGGAAAATGTCCAACATTTACGATCAGGATTTAGACCGCAATCAAGCTAATTTTCAGCCATTATCCCCATTAACTTTCTTAGAGCGGGCTGCCACGGTCTTTCCTGAGCATATCGCCGTAATTCATGGTAAGGCTCAAATTGACTACCGTTGTTTTTACTCGCGTTGTCGACAGCTTGCCTCGGCTCTTACTGATCAAGGTATTAGACGCGGTGATACTGTGTCAGTAATGCTGGCCAATACACCAGCCATGATTGAAGCTCACTATGCAGTGCCTATGTGCGGCGCAGTATTGCACTCTATGAACACTCGGCTAGATTCGCGCGTTATTGCCATGCAGCTAGATCATGCGGAATGCAAGGTGCTGATTACCGACTTAGCTTTCTCTGACACCATTAGCGATGCTCTCAAACTATGCAGCGTAAAACCACTAACTATTGATTACGATGATCCGGAATTTCCTCAAACAGGTGATCCTCTCGGCGAAATTGATTACGAAGAGCTTCTCACACGAGGTGATCCTACTTTTAGTTGGCTAATGCCGACTGATGAGTGGGATGCCATTAGTGTCAACTACACTTCAGGGACGACGGGCGATCCCAAAGGCGTCGTCTATCATCATCGTGGCGCGTCCTTGCTAGCTCAAAGCAGTATCCTCACTACGTCTCTGGCAAAGCACTGCGTGTACCTCTGGACCTTGCCCATGTTTCACTGCAACGGGTGGTGTTTCCCTTGGGCGATAACAGCTGTTAGCGGCACTCAAGTCTGTTTACGAGAAGTCCGCGCCGATGCTATCTGGGCGGCTCTAAAACAGCATGATGTGACTCTTCTATGCGGTGCACCGGTGGTGATGTCGACGATATTAGCAACAGACCCGAGTGAGCGCCCTCAGTTGCCAAGTAGTGTAGATTTCTTTACCGCTGCTGCTCCACCTCCTGAAAGAGTTTTGTCTGATATGCGTGATGCTGGATTTAATGTCACCCACCTCTACGGCCTTACCGAAGTGTATGGC
>Ga0308006_10000781_pt1 | contig 11629 bp, 14 predicted proteins | sample Neamet69_FD_203150 | JGI IMG/M metagenome (GOLD analysis project Ga0308006, IMG submission 203150) | Marine microbial communities from water near the shore, Antarctic Ocean - #69 | ecosystem: Environmental > Aquatic > Marine > Unclassified | place: Southern Ocean | collected 2014-06-07 | reverse complement strand
CACGAAAATGAGTTTTTTGAATAAATCGTGACCCTCATCTCACTGGTACATAGTATATACGCGACCGGTCTAAACCATTTGTAGCACTATTCTAACAATCAGTGTGTCGATACAACCGATACTCTAAATGGTAGTTGGAACATTTGAGTTGTATAAACTGTATAGAGACAGACGAATCACTCGACTAATAAAATATATAACATTGTTTAACAATCAAGGTAACAGTTGCGAGCCCGATAACCCGATAACCCGATAACCCGACTTGTAAAAAATAAATTGGTATTGTAACAACTGTATGGGAAGCGATGATTTCATGGGTATCGAGAATTACAAGTACACTGACCAAATTAAAACTCCTTACCAAATGGGAATGAATTCAAAAGGAACGTTTGGTCAAATGAAGAAAAATATTTCTAGTTTGAATGGGTACATGCAAGTACTCAATGAGGGCGGGGGTCCGGCGTCGAAAGTTCAAGGCGGACTTGGTAATAGATATTTTATCGATACAGATTCAGATTGTGTAGATGCCAATGGTACTGAACATAAACGGTCGATATACATTGACAATGTTCCGACAACACGAGGGAAATTGAAATCGGTTTTTGGGAAAAGAGTCGGACTAATTCCGGGCGTAATGAATAATGTCACTAATATTTCACCCATGAAGATGGCAAAAGCGTTTATTCCAGGGAAGATGAAACGATGTGATCCAGTTAAACTTTCGACAATTGATAAATGGGGGAATACGGGAGGCAGAGAGACACGTCATGTAACCCGCGATGATATAGAGGATATTGATGAATGTTGGTTCGTGGGGAAAAGACAGAATCCAATAACGAAACGTACCTGCGGCAAAGACGGGTTTTCGACAATCTCCCAATCAACCACCCATATCAACCACTCCATTGGATTGGAAGGAAGCGAATACGATTCGACCGATTCGACCGATTCGACCGATTCATACGGTACATTGTACGATTCGACCGAATCGACCGTATCACTCGATTCCATCGAATCGTTGTATACAATCCTCCTCGGTGGAGTAGGTTTATACGCAATTCACCAGCTGATTGCCCGCGGTTAATTTGTATTATTCGAAAAAACACACTTATAGTAATTTTCGAATAATACACCCCCAACCATCCCCCCAACCATCCCCCCCAACCATCCCCCCCCAACCATCCCCCAACCATCCCCCAACCATCCCCCAACCATCCCCCAACCATCCCCCACCTTGCAAGCAAGGGGGTCAGGGGGGACGTACGTCCCCCCTAAAGTTTCCGCAGCGTAGCGATTCCCATGAAATCCCCGTGATTTGTCGGACGATACAGCGGACCACCTTTATGTTCTGTCGGTTTATTTCGGCGGATGGAAATGCGTCTCAATTTCGTGCGTGTCATCGAAACACCGTTTCCTACATTTGCCGTCAAATTGCTTCCGGATAAGATACTGTCGTAGCCGCGGGTTCTGATCATTTGGGTCGCGGCTCGTTGGCGAGATTGGCGAGACTGTTGGGATTGTCCGTGGGAACGGTCGCACGATTGACCGACGGAAATACCTACAAATTTGTTCAATAGACGGAGATATATATATTTATATTTGTATAAAAAGTTCTGAAGGTTTGAATCCTCCTCCCCAAGTATACCGCCCATTGTTTTTGCAACTGCCGTAATATATGTTATTAAATTATCGTCCCTATAGATATTCCCAACCACTCGTATAAAATTTGTATCAATCATGAGAGTACCATCCGTATCAACAATATTAACGAAATCGTCATTGTCTTTAGTAAGGTTATTATTGTTTGTCTTGTTATCACCGAGCTGTTTAATGATCACAAAATTTGCACCATTTAACGGAAAACTCTCTAACAAATATACATGATCCATTAGTACACGAATATCGGTCGGGGGTATTTCAAATTCATAGATTTTCATTATCATGACAATAGCCTCATATAACAAGGTTGCAATTGTAGCATTGTATTGTTGCAATGATGTTGTTGTATCTGAAGAAGTTTCTTTTTCCACAGTTTCCATTTGTGTTTTAAATATTTCGAATACATCGGTTGTACCTTTGGCCTTCTCCGGTAAATTTTCGAAAAATGTATACAAGACACATACAAGGTGGAAAGCCGTGGGTACGGTTGCCATTTCATTATTGGGAATCGTTGGAAAATATTCACTCCACATTCCGACAACTACCGAGTTGAACGTACTTTCGTTAGTACGCTTGTTGTCAATCTTATTGAGAATAGTTCTAATCGCAGAAACGTTTCCTATACCGGATTTATACGTTGTAAGGAGTTTGTAAATGATGCGTTCGACAGTCGAACCGGTGGCCGAAGCAGGGGCCGAAGCAGCGGGCGAAGCAGGGGCCGAAGCAGCGGCCGAACCAGGGGCCGAAGCAGGGGCCGAAGCAGGGGCCGAAGCAGGGGCCGAAGCAGGGGCCGAACCAGGGGCCGAACCAGGGGCCGAAGCAGGGGCCGAAGCAGGGGCCGAAGCAGGGGCCGAAGCAGGGGCCGAAGCAGGGGCCGAAGCAGGGGCCGAAGCAGGGGCCGAAGCAGGGGCCGAAGCAGCGGGCGAAGCAGCGGGCGAAGCAGGGGCCGAAGCAGCGGGCGAAGCAGCGGGCGAAGCAGCGGGCAAAGCAGCGGGCAAAGCAGCGGGCAAAGCAGCGGGCAAAGCAGCGGGCGTTTGTTTGTTATCATCGACCATCGTTATCTATACAGTGACCCGAGATTATATCGCATTGTATCGGTCGTTCGGTCGTTCCGGTCGATATCATGCAACATCCAACCGCCGACTCAAGCACCCACCGGAGCAACCGTTGGCATCGGCGCATCCGCCTCATCGAACGCCTCGTACATCCCCTCAGTAATAAACGCAATCGCCGCATCGAAACTCTTGGATTCGCGCATATCACACGTTGTCTCGAACCGGATAGAGAGATCCACCTTCTCTATATCATTCGGGTTCTCGGTATATTCGCCAATAATCGATGATACGGGCAATTTCTCAGTATTGGCAGGAATGGCAATTTTGCTCTGGATTTTATCAGTCATTTTGACCATGACCTTGTTGTCGGCTGTGCGGACTTTGCATTTAACATATCGCCGCGGTTCCTTCATTCCCCTAAACAAATGTTTCAGTACAACCCCTATATTCACATCCGTCGATCCGATTAAATCATATTCGTAATCCGTGACAATCCCACCGGCCTTTTCGTTGAATTCATTGATATATTTATCGACAACCAGCATATTCTGCCCTTCAGCCTCCTTCTTATACATCATTTCCATCTTTTCCTTGAATGCTTTAGGAACAGAACAGGAGAATTCATGAGTTTTACCATTATTCACATCTGTTACGAATTTTATATCAATCGGTGCCATGTACATTAACCACCGATTTTAATTGTATATGGTTATACGGAACCGATTGCTTGAACGACCGACCAAACGAACGAACAAACGACCGAACGAACGACCGAACGAACGACCGAACGAACGACCGAACGAACGACCGTACCAAATTACCACAAACAACTGCCAAAAAAATATCCATCTTATATAACTCCACAACTACCTCATACAATGCTTCTGCCGTGGGATATACTAATGTTTAACGACTACTGTCCCGATAAGCAACGCGAAATCATATCGAACCTCATGGAAACCGTCAACGACACAATAATGTTTTGTTGTCGCATAACCGGCAGTTCAAATATGAAGTTCCTCGTTGGAATGAACACCATTGCAACGAAAATGTTTCTCCTATTGTACGATCCCCAGATAAACCACAAACTTGAGGATTGTAGAGGGACTCTCATTCAACCCATTTGCGTGAATAGAGAATTCCTCGGTCTAGTCAATGAATATAATGTGCTTCTTCTAGATTACAATAATTTCTTAACTATGCACAGACAACATACATGCGCCCACGATACCACACATGCGAAAATCGCACCCACTATCGGTGGTTCAAAACCCGAATTGGTCCGCATTGCACGACCAGTTGGCCGCGGAACCGATTCAACTGCCCCCCAACCGGTCGAATTTGACGAAGACACAGATGATGACGATGATTTCGGCGGGTTTGACGATATTCCGCGCCCCGATGTAGCGAACGGTGAACTGCGAATCACACGCAATGATCCATAAAAATCTATCACTACTGTATACATCATGACAACCAAAATGATTGCAATTATGGCAGTGGTGGTTCTTCTGCTTCTATTGTACTATTTCACAAAGAGTTCAGGAATCTCCATGTCCGATATGCAAGAGGGTTCCACTATGCTCGAAGTCCCTGCATCCAAGATTCCTGGCGATGCCAGCTCGAATTACACATATTCCATGTGGTTCTTTGTCGATGACTGGGGCTACAAGTACGGCCAAAAGAAAATCCTTCTCCAACGAACAGATGAAGCGACTGGTGAATCCATCCCGGAAGTCTATCTAGGAGAAACTGAAAATAATGTCAATATAAAAATAGGGTGCATGGGGAACCAGAACCATACCTGCAAAGTGGAGAATGTCCCGCTCCAGAAATGGGTCAATCTAATTATCAGTCTAAACGGTCGGTCGCTCGATGTATACGTCGATGGGAAACTTATCCGCACATGCGTGCTGCCAGCAACAACCCTGACCAGCAGCAACGCTCCGTTGACAATCACCCCCAACGGCGGATTCAAGGGATGGACTTCCAGCTTTGTTTATTGGGCCGCACCAACCAGTCCCAAGGAGGCGTACAATATATACAAAAAGGGGTACGGTGGTTCCATGATGGGTAATTTGTTCAACAAGTATAGGATGCGTCTCACATTTGTCAAGGATGGTCGCGAACTAAACAGCTTTGAGGTATAGGTTGTCTGTTTGTGTCGGTTGTCTGTTTGTGTCGGTTGTCTGTTTGTATCTATCGCCAAACATTTCAATTGATTATTATATGCCAGTAATATAGCATACAATAACCATGACATCAGTCTTCGAATCAATGAAAAACGCAGTTGCGATGCCATCAGTCGCAGGAATGACAACGGCAAACACGGAATTCATCCGGTCCAACAGTATCATTGCAAAGATTTCATTCTTTCTTTTGGTGGTTCTCTTATTTGTTGTGGCATTGCGTTTGGGAATGGTAATGCTCGCGAAATTACTGACACCCACCGGCGATGTGAAACTAATCGACGGTATGCACGATGCATCGCAACTACTGACCATTTACCAAAATCCATCCATAAAGGGTTCGAAACCCATCATCCGGTCGGTTGATGAAGATAAAGGAATTGAATTCACCTGGTCCACCTGGCTGTTTATCAAGAATGATGCGATTGGTACGGATGGCAAGTACCACCATGTATTTCATAAAGGGAATAATTCGGTGGAACCCAATGGAATGAGCCAGCCCAACAATGGACCGGGCATGTACCTCCACTATAACAAAAAGGGATCTGACGGTGAATCGGTGAATAACTCCATAGATTTAACTATTGCCATGAATACATTCAACAATAAGAATGAAGCCATTGCAGTCAAGAATGTTCCTGTAGGTAAATGGTTCTCGGTGATTTTCACATGTGATGGGAACCATGTAAATGTACATATAAACGGGGTTCTCGCCACAAGACATCGTTTGTCAGGGGTTCCTAAACAAAACTATGGAGATATATACGTTGGATTGAATGGTGGATTTAATGGAAACGTATCAGACCTTCGTTACTACAATTACGAAGTTTCCAACTTTCAGGTTAATTATATTACTTCTCAAGGACCCAATAGAAAGGCGGTTGGCAAATTCATGAGCGATAAGGATACGACCTACTTGTCTTCGAAATGGTTCTTTGCTGGGAATCGCGATGGGTATAATCCGTAGTAATTTAGTTGATATCATTCGTTCAAATGATATCTTACAGCTACTTATGCGATCAATCAACGGGTATACTTTCCTGCCCGAGCAAACGAATCCACGACGAAAATCACAAACACACCCACAAACGAATACAGAACCAATTCCTCCGCTACATGTCCCGTACGATGATCTTGAGCGGATTCGGCCATGTGGATCAAATAGTCCAACTTATCCACCATGGGGTTGGATTCACTGTTGCGATGGTGCGATGGATTGTGTGCCGGATGGTGCGAGTACATGGGCATTGAGGAGGACATTGGTTGTGATGTCGCAGCATATCCTCGCTCAACAGCTGTGCGCGGAGGAGGATGGGTATCGCCCATCGACATGTCGTACAATTCATTCGACACGGGATTGAAATGTTGGGGGGTCGTGGCACTCGAACGCTCGGTCGCGCGCATGACACCAACTGATTCCGACATTGGCGGCGGATTGAAATTATTGTCATCTGTATCATCCGCGAATATAGGAGTTATCGAATTGGTGGGTATAGGTTGCGGTGGTTCGCCGGTCCGGTCGTTTGTTAGGTCATTCGTTCGCTGATCATTCGTTCGCTGATGATCCCCAGATACCAAATCACCTGCATTTCTATAATGAGGAGTTCGGCGCCGATTCTTGAGCTTTGTTCGAAGTTCATTCGCCCGCTCGCTCGAACCGACATTATCACTCACATCGCCCGCTCCTCCCATCCCATTCACTGCATTCTTATCCTCTAGTAATTCAGATATGTAATCTCCTCCACTTCTATTTTTTACAGTTCGTCGTTTTCCATCAGCACCCGCTGACTCGAATGATGATGCGTACAACCCAATAGGAGGACTCATTTTAGTACTACATTGCATCGATATTTTATTTCATAGTTTCTGTTGCATTTGGAAATAAAATATAACAATACTGTAAATGAAGTTGTCCCCCATGAAACACCTCCCGTTCAAAATGACCCCCACAAACACTGTCCGCGCAGTTCAAACAATCACATTCCTGTACTTGGCAACCATGTATACCCATAAACAAGCCCACAAAAACTTTGTCAAGTCTACTCCGGGCAAACTCTGCATGCTGGGCCTCGTGCTCGGTGTGACGTACGTCGACGCAATTGCTGGCTGCATAGCCGCCGTGTGTTTCATGTATTCGGTCACCCGGATTACCGAGGGATTCAAAGAAGGGAACAAGGTGGAGGAGGGCGATGAAGAAGAGGATGATGAGGAGGCGGATGATGAGGAGGCGGGAGAGGAAGAAACTGATTCGGTGTTACCCACTGGTATGTAGATGCATACAACGCAATATACTAATCGAATGATAGTATATTGAATGAAATTAACCAAACGTATTGTCAATATAACAATCGGTATAATCACATTTCCAGTAAAGGTAAAGGACCGATTTGTTGATATGATTGATAATTTGAGTGAGGGGTTTGTTGACCTATTTGATTCGATTGGGTGTATTGAAGATGATGATGAATGGTTAGAGGAAATCCGCAGAAAACACGAGGAGGATGACCGGCGGAGATCGATTGATGTTGCTGCCACGATAATCAAACAAACGTATTGTGCGGCAGATATAGGACGGATATATTTCAATGATGTGTGCCCCATATCGTGCGAACCATTTGAACCGGGAGAACCTATATCTCGACTGCCATGTGGTCACGTATTCTCCAATGATTCGATAGTATACTGGTTGATGAAAAAGAATTGTTGTCCCGTATGTAGGAAAAGTTCGTTTGATACGACGAATTGTACGGATTCTGCCGACCCAACCGTTCCAACCGAATCATCGTACCCGCGAATCGATGAACGGGTTTTATCGTAATGTACATACATTACATCGCACCGACAGTATCACCACTCGCTACATTCGAAAAGAATTCTGCCTGAACCGCTCGTTTCTTTTGTTTCTTGGACCGCTCCAATATCTTCATGGCATTCTCAAGCTCCTCCTCGCTAACCTCTCCATCCCCATCGGTATCCAACACCATGCTCAACTTTTTGAATGAATGCGGCATGACACAGAACCGACTCTCTTCGTTAAAGGCATAGTTCGCCAATATCATGAAGGAAGCAGTCAACATGATGGAAATGTATATATCCCGCGTACCCATCCAACTGATACTAAATACCAACAACTCCCGGGCCAAACCCGTCTTTAAATATTTCTCCTGGGCCTTTGTTAAATCCAATGTCGCGTAGCGCGAAGCAACGTTCAACACGATAATGACAATCCCCGCGAAATATTTACTACTATTCAATGAGGTTATGTTCGAATGCAAGTACTTCATCACTGGACGCACAGATTTCATCATCTCGCTCGCTATACTGATACTCTAGGGAGATATTTTTATGCTGCGAGTGGTTCGACGATCCGTTCGACGATCCGTTCGACGATCCGTTCGACGCGTTGTAGTCCGCCGTCGGGCAGTCCGCCGTCGCACAGTCCGCCGTTTCGTCGCAACAACAGCACCACCACCCATTCGAAACACCGACCACGGTCTGGTCGGCCGATCCACCAGAAACGGTGCCAAATTCATCCATTGTGGATTCTTTTTCAAATATGTTTTCGCTACAAACGCCGTCCCGCACGACGACCCCCATCGACCGGTAAACGACCCATTGGACGACAACTGCGCATCGCAAACCATCCCATCCACCGCGCCGAGCGGCTGGAATGGTAATGGACGACTGGGATCACTCATGAACGCACGATCATCTAAATCGTAGTGCGAACAACAGGTACGCGAACAGGGATTTTCCCGCTCCAAATATACATCGTAATGGTCCGCCAATATCGTCTTTGCAATAGCAGCGGTTAATTTCCCGCGATGACGTGTCATCAACTGCTCCAATCGCACATGTCGCGCCCCCTGATGCCTGCGAATATCATTGAAACCTGTATTTGTACATTCCAAATTTCGTATTCGCTCATCGTACGGTGCATTGAATCCTATAAAGTACCCATCGCGTTTCCGCTCCACCGAAACATGTCTATTCCCCAATTCTATCCGCATAATCTCATTGGTTTTTCGATCGGCAATCAACCACGCATTCGCGTAATCGCCACCATTCCCCACTTTGAGGATTTTCACGAAATCGTCCAGTGTTCGCGAGAACTGGACCGCATGCCGGATCCTACAGCAAATTGGAATCGCCGCATCGACACGATGGAAGCCGCCAAATGTCGTTTCCGTGCATACGAATCCGCGGCCATCGCCCCAATCACTCATGTAGAAATCCGTGCCGCTCGATATACATCCCGGAGGCGACTGCATCATAATCGCCGCCCCATCGGTCGGTTTGATTTCCAATATAACATTGCACGCCGCCCCATCGGCACAGTAGGTATCAAACGTATTGTGGGCAATGACAAATCCGCCCGATGCAGTTGCGGATCGGCCCGTCGCAATGAATCCGGTACATCGATCGCCCGCGCGACCGCTGCCACCGCTGCCACCACCACCGCCTTGGATCGTCGATTCATTGGTAGGGAAATCCGCGCGGTACCGTTTCAACGAGGGGGTCGCTCGCACCACGGACGCAAACAGGGGAAACACGTAATCGAATGAATAGTAGGTATTCCAAAACACACACAGCTCCATGGTCATTTCCTTGTATCCAGCGGCGCGGCATCCCGCCACAATCCCCTCCATCTCGCGATGGATTCGACCTTTTTGGAATTTAGATATTTGGGGTCCGTAAATCACATTCATTATATCCACCACACAATTCAGCGGGTACCCGCACCCAGTCAATAATATCCCGTCCATTTTAGATAGTACAGATTTCAATTCATTGGCGACCAAATAGCCGTGCGCGAACCCACATTCGTACGGATTTCCATGCACCGATATTCGAATCCAACCATCTACGTCGGTTCGCGTCCCATTCACTTTCATCCGTTAGCTACATTACTGGGATATTATTCATTTGGTATGGTGATATTTGGAAAAATATCACTGTACTGTATCCACATGATTGACTTGAGTAAATTTTCAAATCCATTTGGGCCAGTTCCCGGATTTCTTGGAACCGATGCAGACGATGAATTGCTCGCATACGACTTTACACCAAATAGAACAATCGCTTCGAAAATGACACATGAACTACTGCAATTATATAATTACCACAATAACGATACGCCGGATCCTATTTGCATGTTCTCAAATACCCACCCTGGAATGCTTCGTGCTCTCCTAAAATACGTTTACACCGCATCATCTTCCAAATGGGTATATGTAGTCAAATTGGGGGGACGGTCCTCCGCAGGAGATGGTTTGGATGGCGGTGATACCAATACCTCTTTACACGCAAACAATCGGGCACCAAATTCCGGCAGTGGTGGGGCGACCCCCCACGGAGTGGACTACACGGCACCCGATTACAGGGACATTTTCATCACAACCACTCGACGTATCGGTTACGTCTCGCCGACATTTTGGTTCTTCAAACCCGATCAATACCATCAACAACAACCGCCTTCAGCGACTGCAACAACCGATCTATGTATCGTGTCGAACCCGAACTTTCCGCTCGGTACCATATTCACGCAAACGGAACTACTCAATATTGTCATTACATTGAAATCCGGTGCGACGTTGTTGATTGATGAGACGTACTTGCCATATTGCGGTCAGTCGTGGACCGAGAAAAGTATTCTGAACATCCATCCAATCGAACCGGGCGACAAGACTATAGTGGAAACCGCAACTGAACGTGGTGTCCGGATCCTAGTTGTGAATGACTGGACGAAATGTTTCCCCACTTCTGGATTTGGGATATCGTCAGTCATTGCGACGAACCGCGTTTCGGTGGTTCACAGTTTGTTTATCAGCCAATTCCCACCCATGTCCATCCAGGGCCGCAATTATCTTCTACATGCGTTCCGGTACTCGCAATTGGCAGGAGATTTAAGAACCATGAATACATGGCGGGCATCGACCGTTTCGAAAATACGTGTAATTGTTGCTGAAAATGGTTGGACTGTATGTGACGATGGATTCGTGCCGTGGATTTGGATCAATACCCACAATGAATCGGTTACTAGAACAATTACACAGAAACTCATTTCACAGGATATTTTCGTACTATCGGGCAATATGATTCCAGGGATTGCCAACTCGTGTTTCGCATTTGAAGTTCCAGACCTCGCTGTCGCTCTCCCGATTTTCTCAATCATTGCCCGACATTGTCGTGCGAAATCGACAGATTTGAATTACTCGAACAAGAACGAAGCGAATCATCGGCTTGATGAACAGGTTATTGTCAATGTAACGACCGATGCGATTCATCCTTACAAACAGTACTCGGTTGAGGCATATTCGCACTACAATCAAATACCTACGGCCGATATCCCACCTCTCTTGTTGGGACGGTATATTGATTCGGCGGGCAATACCCTGTACCATATCATCGATGGACATGCGCGATTCAAAGTCGTGAGCGAACGAAATGCTGCGAACAACAGGACCACAGTATTGGCGCGAATTGTCGATTACTATGATCCTAATATATTCGCCAATAGTCTCGATGGACTCGCTTATACTTCGGTAGGCACAAACGAGTGCAATACAGATGCCAAGAACGCGATTGTCGATAGAGTGGTGAAACGGATGCCATTGGTGAAATCGGTCGCAAATACGCACATGGTTAGACTCGACGGGATGCTGGTACCGATTCATATCCTCGTATCTGACGTGGTCGAGGAATTGGCCGGTTCGGTGTAATTAT
>Ga0308006_10000763_pt1 | contig 11765 bp, 11 predicted proteins | sample Neamet69_FD_203150 | JGI IMG/M metagenome (GOLD analysis project Ga0308006, IMG submission 203150) | Marine microbial communities from water near the shore, Antarctic Ocean - #69 | ecosystem: Environmental > Aquatic > Marine > Unclassified | place: Southern Ocean | collected 2014-06-07 | reverse complement strand
CAAATTTCATCTGCCATAAATACTATAAAACCTGCTGCGACAATTGTCGCTGAGATTTGGACTGACTTTAATCAAACGATCCAAAAACTACAAAGCTCTTTTTAATCTAAACCAGAAAACAGCTTACTCAGTACTTATAGATTTCTTATCTAATTATGCCACAGAAAAATGCCTTTCAGATATTTTATCCGAAAGGCATTTTTAATTTTATACTAAATACTAAATACTAAATACTAAATACTACTTCTTCTTTTTCTCCAAAGCTTTTTTAAACTCAATAAACTCATCGTAGTCCATTAACTTATCGTGTTGTGAACTAGGCATAATTTCTAGTATACGATTAGAAACCGATTGGATTATAGTATGATCATGAGAAGAGAAAAGAACTGTTCCTTTGAATTCTGTCATGGCATTATTAAGAGCCTGAATAGATTCTAAATCTAAGTGAGATGTAGGTTCGTTAAACATCAATAAATTCCCTTGTGCCAACATCATTCTAGAAAGCATACATCTAACTTTTTCTCCCCCAGAAAGTACTCGAGCAGATTTAAATGTTTCCTCTCCACTAAATAACATCTTCCCTAAAAATCCACGAACATACACTTCATCTTTAACTTCCGAGAACTGACGTAACCAGTCTATCAGGTTGTCATCAGTATCAAAGTACTTCGCATTGTCGTTTGGTAAAAATGCTTGTGTTATTGTTTGGCCATAAGAGAAAGTACCCGATGTTGCTTTTCGTGTACCATCAAGAATACCATACAATGCTTCTAGAGCTAATTTGTTTTCTGCTAATAAAGCAACTTTATCTCCTTTATTAACTTTGAAGTTTAGGTTTTCGAAAAGTAGAACTCCATCGTCTGTATGCGCACATAAATTTTCTACTTCTAATATCTGATCTCCAGCCTCTCGCTCTTGGTCGAATATAATTGCAGGGTATTTACGACTAGATGCTTGAATGTCGTCGAGGTCAATTTTTTCTAGTAATTTTTTACGACTCGTTGCTTGCTTACTTTTAGAAGCATTTGCGCTAAAACGAGAGATAAATTCTTGTAATTCTTTACGCTTGTCCTCTGCTTTTTTGTTGGCTGACGATCGCTGACGTAATGCCAACTGACTCGACTCATACCAGAAAGAGTAGTTACCCGTGAATAATTTAATTTTCCCGAAATCTATATCTGCTATATTGGTACATACAGTATCTAAAAAGTGACGGTCATGCGAAACTACGATTACTGTATTCTTAAAGTTTAATAAGAAATCTTCTAACCACTCAATTGTTTTTAAATCTAAGTGATTGGTAGGTTCATCGAGGATTAATACATCAGGATTACCGAATAGAGCTTGAGCTAATAATGCTCTTACTTTTATACTACCCTCAAAATTCTTCATTAATTTATAGTGTTCTTCGGCAGGAATACCCAATCCACATAACATGTTAGATGCATCAGATTCTGCATTCCAACCATTCATTTCTTCAAATTCAATTTCTAAATCTGCAGCGACTAAACCATCTGCTTCATCAAAATCTGGCTTTGCATAAATAGCATCCTTCTTTTGAATTAATTTCCACAGCTCTTGATGACCCATTATAACGGTGTTTAAAACCGTTTCTTCATCGTATTTAAAGTGGTCTTGACTCAAAACAGCCATCCTTTTTCCAGGCTCTAAACTTACCTGTCCAGTATTTGCTTCCATTTCCCCAGAAAGAACTTTTAGGAAAGTAGATTTACCAGCACCATTGGCGCCGATCATTCCATAGCAGCGTTCGCCGTGGAATTTCACATTTACATCGTCGAATAATATTCTTTTTCCAAATTGTATGGAAATGTTAGTTGCAGAAATCATAGTGCTATTTTTGAGGCTGCAAAGATATGCTTTTTAGCATTTATATCGTTTGCCATTGCTTCTAAATACAAGATGTCTTATTTTTGATTTTTCTAGAATGAGTTTAATCTTTATCCAAAACTAATGACTTCACAAAAGGTATTAAAAATAGCTTCAATTTTCGGCTTATTAGCTGTTGCAATTGGTGCTTTTGGGGCACATAGTTTGTCTTCTTTTTTGATTGAGAATAATCGAGTTGCTACTTTTGAAACTGCTGTACGTTACCATTTTTATCATACAATTGCACTTTTAGTAGTTTCTGTTTTACTCCAAAATAATTCGAGTAAGCATCTAAATCGTGCAGCTAAATTGTTTTCTATAGGGATACTAGTATTCTCTGGCTCCTTGTATATTCTTGCACTCAGTAATTTTACTTTTTTAGGAGCTATAACTCCTTTAGGTGGCTTGTGTTTTATGGCAGCTTGGATTTCTTTGTTCTTCTTTGCTAAAGAGCTTAAATAAGCTTTAGAACCCTAGAGCTTTATCTTGCTCTAAGTATTTATTTCGACTACTTATCATGTGTTTTCTAAATTGACTGCTTTCTTTTATTCACTAAAAGTTAAACATTGTTAAGTATGGTTTTTGGTTCATCTTAATCTGTATTTTTGAATATGCTAAAGAGAAACCTATATTCCATTGTTACCTTAATGAGTTTGTCCTTATTGGGACTTATTGCTTTTCAGTGGTACTGGGTGAGTAATTATTTCGAAGCCAACAAAAGAGAACTCGACTGGGAGATTAATCGTGTTTTGGCACGTACTTCTGATCGTTACTTAAACGAAAGTTTAGATGGCTTTGATTATTTTTCTCTGCTTACTGATTCTTTACAACCTGTACCTTCCAGTAGTCCTAATACAATTAATTTATTTCATAAAAGTCATCATCCTTCTATAGACAGTGTTTTCCATACTGCGGGTAACGCTCTAAATTATATGGGCACCGACTATATGCAAAAGGTTAATGGACTACTCAGCAACCTGCTTTCTAAAGTGAGTCAGCCCAAAATTATAAATTTTGATCGTTTACTTGCTATACTAGATGAGGAGCTGCATTCTATAGGTATAGATAATGACTATAATTTAGCGATATCTAACCTCAATAATAAGGTTATTTATTATAAAGATCCTGCCAGTTTACAAGCAACCATATTGTTTGGTTATAAGAGTCCCGTTATTTTAAGTAGTATTTCAAATCCGTACTTCACTCACTTATATATTTACCACAAAGGGAAGTTATTACTCCAGAAAACATGGATTATCCTACTTAGTTCTCTACTGTTAATTATCATTGTACTTGCTTGTTTTGCTTACGCTTTACATATTATTTTCGATCAGAAAAAAGTATCTGAAGTTAAAACAGATTTCATTAATAATATGACTCATGAGTTAAAAACACCTATTTCTACGGTTTCTTTAGCCCTTGAAGCTCTGGTGAATTTTGATGTAAGAAATAACGAAGAACGCAGCCTGAGGTATCTCGACATTTCTCGTAGAGAGTTGCAAAGATTAAGTACTATGGTAGAGAAAGTACTCAATATTGCTCAGTACGAAAAAGGTGAGATAAGTTTAAATATTGAGCAATACCATTTAAATGATCTTATTGAAAATGTTGTCGAAACTATTTCTATGCAAGTTCAAAGAAAAAATGGAAGCCTTACCTGTGAACTCAATGCTAATCAGGATATTATTTTAGCTGATAAAGTGCACTTTAATAATTTGCTCTATAATTTGATTGACAATTCGAATAAGTATTTTGTTGATAAACCTGAGATTCTAATAGTTACAAAAAATACTGAGAACGAAATTATCTTAGAGATTTCTGACAAAGGAATAGGTATTTCTAAAGAAGATCTCTCCAGGGTATTCGATAAGTTTTATAGAGTTCCTACTGGTAATATTCACAATGTTAAGGGGTATGGCTTAGGTTTAAGTTATGTGAAAGACATTGTGGATATGCATCATGGAAAACTCAAAGTTACTAGTGAAATAAATAAAGGAACTACATTTATAATAAGCCTGCCTTATGAACGATAAAATTAAAGTTTTAATAGCCGAAGACGATCCATTTATTGGGATGATTACCAAGGAGTGTTTCGAAACACGAGGTTTTGAAGTTCGCTTGTGTGAAGATGGAAATGCTGCCTTTAAAAGCTACATAGATTTTAAGCCTAACATCTGTATTTTTGATGTAATGATGCCTTTGAAGGATGGCTTTACTTTAGCTGAAGAAATTCGTGCTACCGATAAGACAACCCCTATACTTTTTCTAACTGCAAAATCTTTAAAAGAAGATGTTATACGAGGTTTTAAAATTGGAGCAGACGATTATGTTAAAAAACCTTTTAGTGTTGAGGAGCTCATCGCTAGGGTAGAGGCTATACTCCGTAGATTTGCACAACCGGATGTTGAGGAGCCTTTGGAAACCATTTTTCAACTAGGCACCTTATCTTTTGATTGTGACTTTAAAATTTTAAAAAGTCCTACCCTTGAAGTTAAGCTTACAGATAAAGAGTCTGATATCTTGGCTGAACTTTGTAGAAATCAGAATCAAATTACCGATAGAAGCGCTTTGCTAATGAAAGTTTGGGGAGATGATAGTTTCTTTAACTCTCGTAGTTTAGATGTTTACATTACAAAGCTTCGTAAATATTTAAAAAATGATGAGAATATAGAACTAGTAACAGTACGCGGAAAAGGGTTTAAATTATGGGCTGGTGGTAAGAAAGCCTTTGACAACTAATGCCTTGTATTTTTTTTGTATATTGTTTGAATCTAAACATCTAAAATTATTGAAATGGGAAAAGGCGATCAAAAATCTAAAAAAGGAAAAATCACTAGAGGTACTTCTGGTGTTAGAAGAAATAAGAAAAAACAAATAGTTGAACTTGTTGTAAAGCCAAAAAAGGTTGTTAAAAAGAAAGCTGCTCCTAAAAAGGAAACTGCAGATAAAAAAGCAGCTCCTAAGAAAGCAGCCGCTAAAAAGCCAGCTGTAAAGAAAGTAGCTACAGAAAAGAAAACTACAGAAGAATAAAAAAAAAGCCCAACCTAATTAGGTTGGGCTTTTTTAGGTTTAAAATATTCTAGAAGAAGCTTGCAAAGCCAAATTGAAATCCTGCCATTATTGCTGGAGGGTTATTTTGTATATCTGTTGACTTGTGTCTGCGATAGTTTGCTCTAAATGTAGTTGAGGCTGTTGGTCGGAAGCTGACTCCTAAGACAAAAGCCTTAATTTCATTACCAATATTAATCCCTTCAATTGTTTCTGTATTAGGGAAGTTGTTTTTGAATGTTCCCTGGTTCAAATCTACTGCTTCAGCTCTAATAACAGCGTTTATTTTAGCCTTGGTATACCCAAACATTGTTTTCTCAATTATTGGGTAAGTCACTTGAATAAATCCTCCACACTGTTCGCTACCGTAACTCTCATTTATATCTTCTGCTACATCAATTAAGGCTTTTACATATTCTCCTTTAATTTCGAATTTTTTAATATTCGAATTGAAGTCGAAGGCTATTAAGTGTAAACTTCGTTTTTCATCTACCTGTTCTCCTTCCATTAAGTATGAGTTGTAAACCCCTCCGTAATAAGACAAGCCAAACTCCCCGAATTTACGATTGCTAATAGCTAATCGTCCATTAAACATTGGTGTTCCATTATTGTCTTCCGCAAAAGCTTCTTCACTTTTCCCAGATGGTATTGAAGTCATTCCTTCTTCATTTAAAACGACTCCATCTTGAAGTCCATTTACTAAATAGGCATCGTATGATAAGGTGTTGTTCCCCACATAAAACTTTCCAAAGACTCCAAAACCAACTTCCGATAAAGTTGTTGGAATAATAAGAGATGATGAAAGAGGTCGGTCTACAATATCCCATTTAGGTGAATCGTGGTTTGCATTTACCAATCCTATCTGAGGTAGTAAAATACCTGCTCTAAAATTTAGTCCCTGATTAACTCTAAAGTCTAGTAAGGCTGTTTCTAATGCAATTTCTTCTGTACCATGTTCAAATTCTAATTCAGCTAAAAATTTAATTCGGTCACTTACAGAAGAATATAAAAAGATGTTAAATCTTCTCATCTCAAATGATAAACCCTCACCTAAGCCATCTTCAATAAAGTAATTACTATTGGCTTCTAAATAACCACCAAGTGCTGTTTTTGAAATGTTATTTTCTATAAATGGCCGATCATATATGGCTTCCTGATTTAGTGTAGCTGTGCTATCTTGTGCTAAACTCACAAAACCGATTAGCATAAAGCATAAAATAAATATTTTTTTCATAGTCTTATTTTTTGAGATCAATAATGACCTTTGTGCCATTGCTCGTTACTGTAAAATGCTGTAAATCTGTTTCTGCAGGTCCTTGTATTACGACACCTTCTTTTGAGAATTGTGCTCCGTGGCATGGGCAACTTAAAGTTGCTCCTGTTACATTAAGTTCACACTGTTTATGTGTACATAGCATAAGTGATGCTTTATAAGAATCTCCATTTTTATGTACGTATATCGGAGCAGGTAGCTTAACATTTGTTATAACCACATAGTTTTTTTCTAGAAACAAAGAACTCTCTATTTCTATACGAGTTCCTGTAATAGGTGCTTGTAAATGTGTTGTAGTAGTACAACTCTCTAGTATACTCGTAATTCCTAATCCACAGCAAACAGTTGCGCTTGCACCTGCCATTCCTTTTATAAATTCTCTTCGTGTAGTCATTATAGTGAATTTAAGAAACTCATTAAATCTTCTTTTTCTGAATCAGACAGGGTAATGTAATTATCTCTAATACTTCGAGCCTCTCCTGCATGTAAAAGAATAGTCTCTTCTAAAGAAGTTGCTCTACCATCGTGCAAATAATAACCTGTGCCTCCTTGGCTATCTGCTGCTAAACCTAATCCCCAAAGTGGTGGTGTTCTCCATTCATTTCCTTTTGCATCTCCTTCGGGGTAGTTGTCGTTTAAAGCCTCTCCCATATCGTGTAATAATAAATCGGTGTATGGGTAGAATGTCTTCTCACTAATCGCGTCAATATCTTGTACTGTTGTTGTAAATTCTTGTACGTGACACTTATTACAGCCTATCTCTTTAAAAATCTCTTCACCATGTATAACCGAAGGGTTTTCTTGGTCTCTACGGGTAGGTGTTTTTAAAGTCCTCATATAAAAGACTAAGTGGTCTACTACATTATTTCCTACTTCTGGTTCTGCAACTGCATCACTAGCACCAATACCAATTTCGTAATTCACTAAGTCTTCTGTATCGAAATCGCTCGTTAAGCCCATGTCTTCTTTTAAAGCAAATACGACTTGATCTAATAAGGTAATCTCCTTTGCTTTCTTCCCAAAACGTCCAATATATTTACCTTCACTATTCGCAATATGAAAGTCTTCTGGAATAAAGTAATCTTTTGCTTTAATATAATTTATACGTCCTGAAATACCATCTCCATCAGCATCATCAATATCTTCTAAGTCTATTATATCTTGATCGTGAATGGCAGCTAAATGTCCCATTCCTATTACTAAAGGTGCAATTCTTTCTGAGGTTATTGTATGTCCTTCTGGAAGTGTTTCGGGTATGTAGTTAGCGATTGATCTATGCTGTAATTGTGGACCTCCTTGGTCTAACATATAATCAAACTTTCCATCGTCTCCGATTTTACCAAAGCGTACTTCTGTATTAAATGGATGTCCTTTCCCATCTCCTACGTGACACCCTTCACAAGAGTTTTGTATAAATATTGGGCCTAAACCTTCTTCTGCTGTATAGATTTTGGCAAATAACTCATCACCTTCGATAAAGTGAGACATTTGTGCCATTGTTAATCCATTAGTAGGTTCTGCTATTGTATCTCCTGGCTCTGGCGCGGGTGGTAATAACTTTTCACAACCTACTAAGGCTGCAGCAATTAAACCAGCAAATAAAATGTGCTTACTATTTTTCATTGTAACGATGTTTTAGGATAGTGCAAATTTAAATATTTATTTAGATAAGCCTAAAAATTTTATTAATTAAATTTAAAAACCCTATTTTTGCGTGTAGTAAATAAAGCAATATGCCTAGTCAAGCAGAAGAAAATTATTTAAAGGCAATATTTAAATTGTCGGGTAAGGAACAGCGTAGTGTTTCTACAAATTCCATCGCCGAAGAATTGCAAACTAAAGCATCTTCGGTTTCTGATATGGTGAAAAAGTTATCCGAAAAAAACTTAATTAACTATATAAAGTACCAGGGTGTTTCGCTTACTAAAGAAGGCTTAGTCTTAGCTGTTCACATAGTTCGTAAACACAGACTTTGGGAAGTTTTCTTAGTAAATCATCTAAATTTTAAATGGGATGAAGTACACGATATAGCTGAACAATTGGAGCATATTAAATCTCCCGAACTTGTTGCACGTTTGGATGCCTTTTTAGAACATCCAAATTATGATCCTCATGGAGATCCAATTCCTAATGCACATGGAGAGTTCCCTAAAACCACTGCAATTCCTCTTAGCGAACTCGAGATTTCGTCTAAAGGTAAAGTAGTTGCCGTAGAAATGGATGAACCTAGCTTTTTAAAGTATTTAGATAAGTTGAATATTTCTATTGGGACTCAAGTCGTTGTTTTAGAAATAAATGATTTTGATAACTCTATCGATATCAAGATTGATAATGTGCAGAGACACATTAGCTTAGACGTCGCAAAAAACATATTAATAAGTGTATTATAGTTGATTAGATTTTAGCTTTAACTAGCTATCTCTTTCATTAATACATTTTTGTGAAAACTTAAATCAGGTATTAAAACACCAATTTTAAAAAATAAAATGAATAACAAAATTAATTTTTTCAGTATCCTGATAATCGTACTTGTTTTATCGTCCACACTTTTTTCATGTGGGTACGATAACTCTAACAACACGATTAAAGAAAAACTAACTATAGTTACCACTACCGGTATGATTGGTGATGCTGTATCCAATATTGTTGGAAACAAGGCTGAAGTAATTTCTCTAATGGGTCCAGGGGTAGATCCTCATCTTTATAAGGTAACACAAAGTGATATAAAGAATCTATTAAACGCTGACGTCATCTTTTACAATGGCTTGCATCTAGAAGGGAAAATGGGCAAAGTTTTGGCTCAAATGAGTGCTGAAAAACCTGTAATTGCTATTTATAATGGATTAGCAGAGAATCAACTAAGAGCTACCAGCGAATTTAAGGGTAATTACGATCCTCATCTCTGGTTCAGCGTTCAACTTTGGACTGATGTAGTGCGGTTTATTGGTGAGAATCTTGCTGAAATTGATCAAGCTCATTCTTCTTTTTATCAAGCTAACACAGAACAACATGTAGAAGAATTAACTTTTTTACATACATGGACTACTGAGCAAATTAATACGATTCCAGTACAACAAAGAGTGTTAATTACTGCTCATGATGCTTTTGGTTATTTTGGAAGAGAATATGGAATGGAGGTTAAAGGATTACAAGGTCTTTCTACTGCTGCCGAGTATGGATTAAAAGATGTGATCAATATGGTTGATTATATTACTGAAAATAAAATAAAAGCAGTGTTTGTTGAAAGTTCTGTATCCGATAGATCTATTAAAGCCGTAATGGAAGGATGCAAAGACAAAGGTCATTCTGTTATAATTGGAGGAACTCTTTTTTCTGATGCAATGGGAGCAGAAAATAAACCCGAAGGAACGTATATTGGAATGGTGAAATACAATGTTACAACTATTGTTGAAGCCTTGAAATAGTGTACTGATTGTACTAAAACAATACACTCAATAAAAAACAAATTATGAATATTCAAGTAGACAAACCTGTATTAGAAGTTCATGACCTTACGGTAAGTTATGATAAAAAGCCGGTGCTTTGGGATGTCGACTTTACCATTCCTTATGGAAATTTAGTAGGAATTATTGGACCCAACGGTGCAGGGAAATCTACTCTTATAAAAGCCATTATGAACCTTGTTCCCAAGGGTAGTGGTTATGTAAAACTTTACAACGATTCATTAGATAAGGTAAGACATAAAATTAGTTATGTTCCACAACGTGAGTCTGTTGATTGGGATTTTCCCGCGAGTGTTTTAGATGTTGTTTTAATGGGTAGGTACGGTAAACGTAGTCTATTAAGTAGGTTGTCAAAAAAAGATAAAGAAATTGCTTATGAAAGCCTGAAACGAGTTAATATGCTCGATTTTGCTAACAGGCAAATATCTCAACTTTCTGGAGGCCAGCAGCAAAGAACATTTCTTGCTAGAGCATTAGCTCAAGAGGCCGATTTATACTTAATGGATGAGCCATTTGCTGGAGTTGATGCCGCTACAGAAAGATCTATTGTCGATCTTTTATTGGAGATGCGAAAAGAAGGTAAAACGATTATTGTAGTTCACCACGATTTACAATCGGCCATTGATTATTTCGACTGGACAATCTTATTAAATACAAGGTTGGTCGCTTCAGGACCAACCGAAAAGGTATTTACCACAGAATTATTACAAGAAACATACGGTGGTAAATTGACCTTATTGTCTAAAATTGGTGACTTAATGAAAGAGAAACAATTCCCTGCTAGAGAGAATAAGTAATGGAGATTATTGAACAAATAGTAGAATTCTTTTCTTTTAGAGATGTAAACGTCCGTTATGTAGCCTTAGGAACTGTATTGCTTGGTGCAAGTTCGGCATTAGTAGGCTGTTTTACATTTTTAAGAAAAAAAGCATTGGTTGGCGATACTATCGCCCACTCAATACTTCCTGGTATCTGTTTAAGTTTTATAATTTTCAAAACCAAAGATCCCTTAATGTTGTTGCTAGGGGCAATGGTATCCGGATGGCTTTCTGTTTATATAGTCGATTATATTTCTGCCAACTCCAAGCTTAAGCCCGATACAGCTATAGGACTTACACTCTCAGTATTTTTTGGTGTTGGAGTTCTGTTGTTAACTCACATACAACATTCTGGAAATGCTGCCCAAGCAGGATTGGATAAGTTCTTGTTCGGAAAAGCAGCTTCATTAGTCCAAAATGATGTCATTACTTTTGGTATTGTAAGTGTGTTGTTGATTGTAACTATTGTCGTCTTTTTTAAACAATTTTCTTTAATCTCTTTTGATGTTCATTTCGCTAAAACAATTGGACTTCCTGTTAGAACCTTTGAGATTATCCTTTCTATTATTACCGTTTTGGCTGTTGCTATTGGTATCCAAACTGTTGGAGTAGTATTAATGGCGGCAATGCTAATTACTCCAGCTGCAGCTGCAAGATTTTGGACTGATAAATTAAAAGTAATGATTGTTATTGCCGCTTTTATTGGTGGAATTTCAGGAATCTTCGGTGCATTTATTTCTTTCACGGCACCTTCTATGCCTACCGGACCATGGATTGTTGTGGTCTTGTCTATTATTGCTATTGGTTCTATGTTGGTTGCTCCAAAAAATGGTGCTATTTCAAAAATTAGAAAGCAAAAGAAAAATCAGCGAAAAATACTGGAAGACAACATCGTAAAGCTCTTATACAAATTAGGTGAAAAAGAAAATGATTTCTTTAAAAATCGCTCAATCACAACACTTAAAAATTACAGAGAAATACCAGAAAACAAATTCTTAAAAGGTTTAAATATCTTAAAGAATAAAAACCTAGTGGCACATGTAAACGATTTATGGGTGTTGACTGATGAAGGCAAAAAAGCAGGAATGAGAATTGTTAGAATCCATAGATTATGGGAGCTTTATTTAACCACTTATTTACGTATTGCACCCGATCATGTACATGAGGATGCAGAAACAATTGAGCACATTATTACCCCAGAGATGGAATTAAAATTAGAGCATTTATTAAATTTCCCTGAAAAGGATCCTCATAACGTTAACATACCTTACAAGA
>Ga0308006_10000743_pt1 | contig 11950 bp, 29 predicted proteins | sample Neamet69_FD_203150 | JGI IMG/M metagenome (GOLD analysis project Ga0308006, IMG submission 203150) | Marine microbial communities from water near the shore, Antarctic Ocean - #69 | ecosystem: Environmental > Aquatic > Marine > Unclassified | place: Southern Ocean | collected 2014-06-07 | reverse complement strand
CTTCCTGTATCTCTTCAAATGTTAAATTCATTTGGCAATTAATGCAGCATTCAGATTCTATTCCGTCCCATTCTGTCGGGTCTGTTAATATAGGCGTGTAATTCATTTTTAAAGGTTTTAAAGGGTTATTAAATCAATTAGTGTAATGATTGTACAAAGTGCATAAATTAAGCCGTAAAGCGTAGCAAATGATAAGATATAAAATAAAATATTTTCGCTTATTGTATAGGTTGGTTTGATCTTTACTTTTGTAATATACTTAGGATATGTTTCTTTTTTAGTCATAATTGTAATTTTTAAAGGTTTATAAAATAAAATAATATTGCAGTTGGTAGACTGAGCAAATAAATAATATTAAAAATATTTGCTTTTGTGTTTTGTGTTTTTGTGTTCATAGTTTTATTAGTTTTTAAATTTATTAGTTCTATTTTCTTTTATTTGCTTAAGTGAATTGTCAAAATGTTTTTTTAACATCCAATTTAAATTTTCGTTTTCTTCTTTTAGTTCTTGTATTTCTTTTTTAAGTTCTGAAATTTTTAACTTATCTTTATCCATTTCTTTAAATTTTTAGTGATTAATTATGATGCAAATATAAAACACTTTTACACATTACAAAACAAAATGTTAAAAAAGATTTATAAATACGCTAATTTATAATGATTCTAAATAACTAGAAATCAAGAGGTTGCAGTATATAGAACGCACATATGCACGTGTGTACGCACGTAAGAGATCTCCAGCAGTTTCACAGCAGTTTCAGCAGTTTCAGGGCAGTTTCAACGGCAGTTTCAAAACAGAAGTTAAGAAAATTGTTTAAGAAATTTTAAGAAAAGTTTTTGTAATTATTTTATTTTCATATACCAATCAAGGACTTCTATGCACTGATCTAATCCTTTAACTACTTTAGCATAGTAACCTGCTTCGTTGAGGTCGGCTACCCACTGCTTCTGTTCTTTAGATGGGTAACAAGTCTTATCGGCTTTAATCTCTAAGAAGAGTCCTGCATACTCGCTATTGACTTTGCATACCTGCATATCAGGAAAGCCTTTAACATATCCAGTTCTCTTAGCCATGATAGCTTGAGTCATTGATGTTCTTATACCACCTAGAGATGCACAGTACCTTGTATTAGGATATGATAGTTTAATGTATGTACAGAACGCTGACTGCACTAGAGCTTCTTGCTTCATTGCCATACCCCCTATGCCCCCTTACCCCCTATGCCCCCTATCCCCCTATCGGTATAGGTAGTCCCCTTAATGAGTTGATACATTAATGGTTGAGATACTTTGTATTTTCTAGCAAGAGATGAGATGGTTATCTTTTGTGTAGCAGTATTGTATTCTAATCTTATAGCATCAGCCTCAGCAACAGTAAACTTTCTTCTTGAGTAACCTCCTCCTCTTGAGTCTTTTCTATCTCCTATTTTTATCTTTCTAATCTTTGGCATAATTTAATATTCATCATCAAACCTATCATTAGTTTCACCATACTGATCTTCAACATCAACCCCTATTATGGTAATCTCTACTTTGTTTAAGTTCTTTTTATTTAAGTAACATATTCTATCTATCAGTTCTTTATCATTCTTTATCTCCTCTATATTAGAGGTTAGTGCAAATGTATCTAATACTCCAGTAATAACCTTCCTTGTTACAGCAGCCTTATTCTTTATCTCATACGATACAAATACTCTAAATATCGGCTTCTTCATTTTTAATCTTATCTAATTCAAACTCAAGATGATTGATTGCTTTTTGTATGCACTCAACACTTGTAGTGTGCTTCCTTTTTGCACGGAGCAAATATGTGGTGGCAGTACCGATATTGTAAGATAAATCAAAATCCTCAATTACTTTCCTTGCTTCATAACCATATACTTTACCAATGTAATAGTTAGGAATCTTATCTTTACTGTAATCTATAGATGTATCAGATGAAGTATAGCCATTCCTTGAATTATCGTAATAATGTTTACTTTTTCTTTCTTTCATTTATTCTATCGTGTGCTAATCCTCCAGTTCTAGTTTCAACTTTATCCATCTTATAAAACAATTTCTCATTCTGTCTGTTTTTAATCCTACCTTCTATAATAGTCATAAAAATAATCATAAAAAAGAAAAATGCTGTTATAACTCCTACTAATGTAAATATAATCATTTAGTTAAAAGTTTTAAAAGTTGGTTGCTAGTGTAAATTCTATCATCACCTGCATAGTTTTCATATATCATTGTAAAGTTATCGTCCTTCCAAGTCCAAAGACTTTTTACATTCTTTTTGATATTGTCTTTCAATATCCATTTAATTGTTTTGTATGTTCTTTCTTCTTTCATTTTATTTTGTATATATTATAACCATATCAACATCACAATCATCATTATTACAAGTACTATTAGACACTATACCTTCGCCTTCTTCCCCGTAATCTTCATAGTCGTGATCTCCACCCCATATTAATTCTTTTTCACAACTTGGACATTTCATATTTTTGTTTTTTTAGTTGTATTGGGGAGGTAACCACACCCCCCCTCTACTACACAGGTCTGTAAAATTAAAAGCCTTTAGGTCTTACCCTTTATTTATTATTAATTGTTTCCTGTGTATCCTTTTAATCTTCTTGTATTTTAAACGTATCTTTATAAATGTTTTTTGAATATTTTATTTGCTCTCTTTTAAAATCTGATTTGTCCTTCAATCTCTTCCATCCAAACTGCATATAATATGTTAAGTCAGTGTTAATGATTTTTGGAATACTAAAAACAACACCACTATCATCATCTTTTGTTTTTTTCATTAAACAAATATATAAAAATAATTCAATTTTATAGTAATTAGTTTCTAAAACTTTTACCCTTGATTACCACTACTTTACACTTCCTTAGCCTATCTAAAGTCCTCTCATCATATCTTTTCTTTAAATCTTCAGCATCTAAATTAGTAGTAATAAGTAAGGTCTTTGAACTATCCTCAGCATAAGATATAGCATCAGCTACTGCATCTATCTTAGTACCATAGTCATTCTTAATACTCTCAGTACCTAAGTCATCAATTATTATAAAAGAAGCATTACTTCTCTGTATTTCTCCAAGTTCTTTTGCTGGTGTGCTAGTAAGCAGCTTATTTGTTTTTGTTCTAAAGATTGCAGGAATAACATAGTTAAGAATAGTAGACTTACCCAATCCACAATCACCCATTAGCATTAAACCTCTACCTTTATTATCTGATAACCAATCTATTACTTCATCATAAGAATCAAGATGATCATACACATCAATCGTTCTGTCGTAATGCTTAAATGCCTTAACAAACATTTCTTTCAGTTCTTCTTTGTTACCCAGCTTATACCTATTATACATCTTAGGTTGCAAAAAGTTTTCTATTTTAAATGTATCTTCTATTGTTCTCATATATTAAAATATATCATTCATTATACACTGATACTGAAAATCCCCATCTTCATTTATTTCATCTAACTGCTTATCAGTCATTGGTTTCCCATCATAGTCAGCACTAACTATATAAGCATCACAGAAATCAGGATAGTCTTTAGTATCTATTCCATCTATTTCAATATTATCAATTTTTTTGTAGTCCATAGTTTTTTAGTTTTTAAAAAGAACCATCTCCATAGTCTTTACCTGACTTATGTCTATGTGATGTAGTTCTATCATTAGTATTATTGTTTCTACTGCTTTTCTCCCAAGTCCTTACACAAGCCTTCCAACTCTTCATTTTGTTTTTACCAACCATCCAGCCTTTACTTTCATAGAAATCAAAAAATGTTTCCGCATCTACATTATTCTTTCTTTCACTACAATATTCTTTAATCTCAATTATTGTTGGTATTTTAAAAACCCCCTTAGTATTAACTTTCATAGTATTAATACTTGTAGTATTACTCTTTGAAGTTTTCTTATAGGGGGGTAAAGACTTTTCTTCAATACCCCCTTTAAGTATTCTTATATGCCTGTTAAGGATTTCTTTAGTACCTTCCTTGTAAGTATAGTGTACTTTAATGTAACCATACTTCACCAATTCACTTACCCAAACTGATATAGAAGTTTTACTTTTACCATAAAGATCAGAAAAGTATTTATTAGTTGCAAAACATTCAGCGTTCATATTACATAGAGCAGTTATTTCTGCAAATAATAATTTTACATTAGCCTTTAGCCTATTGTCATATCTAACCTCAGCAGATAGAATTGCATAGTAGTTTGGTTGTTCTTTCATTGTGTTATAGTTTTAAAAAAAGAAAGAAAGACCTCGCTGGTTAGCGTATGGAGGTTTTAGCCGCAACTCTCTAACTTATAATTAATTTTAGAATGGCAAGTCATCACTACTATCACTACTAGACTCTTGCTTAGGAGCTGTATTAGCCTTCTCCTTTGGCTCAAAGTCATTTACATAGGCATAATGTGTCGCACCTTTTTCTGATGGCTCTCTTCTTTCTGAAATAACCATAGACACCCAACCATTCTTTGAGTTCTTTTGTAGTTCATCTAACTTAAAGTTAGCGACCATCATTGTTCCATACTTCGTTGGAATGTTTTTAATACTACTTGGTAAGTAGACCTTCTCTTTCTTGTCTGTCATTTTTTAGTTTATTTATTTTATATAATTTAGTTAATGAATCCTTTATTTTTTTTAATTTATTTTCTAATCCTAATATCTCTTCATCTATCTCTACTTCAATGATCTTACTTTCAACTCTTTTAAATAATTCAGACTCTTTAGTATAGTTTTTGTAGAAAAAATCAAATTTTCTAGTGTGATGTAATACAGAAGCGTGATGTAAATTAGTAACATCAGCTATTTCTTTAAGAGTTAAATCAAACATATTTCTTAGTATAAATATATACATTCTCTTAGCAAATATAATGTTTTTCTTTCTACTTCCTAAAAACATTTTATCTCTTTCTATGTTATATATTTCTGATAATTCAGTTACAATTATATTATGATAGTAATCGCTAAATTTTAATCTTCTTCTTTTCATTTGTTTATTTTATTTTAAGTCGTACACTATTGTATCAACTACATCTTGAACTGTTAAGCCTATAAAGTCTGCTAATCTGTGTGCGTGTATAAATCTAAGGTTGGATGGTATCTTTATAAAGTTCCTACTGGTAGCATAATTAACTCCAATTACCTTACAGAGAGTTGAATTAGATATACCATAAATTCTTAGTAGTGCTTCAAACTCATTCCTAGATTGTCTTATCTTTAGTAGTGAATACTTCTTAGTCATTGGATTGTAAGTATTTTTCAACCTTATCAGCACTTACTTTAAAGTTTGTTTTATCAAAGTGATAAAAGTCAAGCATTTGCTTTTCATCCAGCAGTTTCATAATATTATCTTCAGAAATAAAACCCAATATACTTTTATTATTCCACACAATATATGTGTAAACTTTTAGGAAGTGTTTAAAAATCTCTATGTTTAAATACTCCATCTCTAAACATTTTGAGCCATTGCTTTTGTGTGTCTTTTTCATATCTATTGTTGTATAGTTTAGTTATTATTTCTTCTGCTTCTTCTTCTGATAAATCATTTAGTTTGTTTAGAATATCAGACTTCATTGTTGTTGTAAGTGAAGTGAAGTCAATGTTACCCTCAATGGTCAGCCATTGTGAGTTTGTTATCTCACTAGGCTTTCCATCAAGTGCATCATCTATCCAGTCATAATTAATCATTCATTTCAAATGCCATCTCATCCTGACTGTACATTCCTTGCTCGTAAAATCCTGCTAAGGTTAGAACAACTCTACCCATTGCTCTTTTTTTAGCCATAGAAACAAGCCACTTTTTACCACCACCAGTTAAGTTATTGGAAACACTAGCCTCTCCAAAATCCATTACATTCCTAACTTCATTTCCTACCTTCATAGTTGCTGCTGCTTTAAGAACACATTCTCCTTCTTTCACATCTAAAAGTATAACTTCATAACCTATAGTTATTCCATTTTTAGCAGCAATTTTATCTACACCACTTCTAGTTATTGTAGAGAATCCTCTTTTGTCTTTATACACATCCTCTCTTACCAACCCATTCTCTTTATAAAGCCTTGTTAAAACTTCTTTTCTTGTTTCTTGGATTGGTTCTGGTTGTTTTTGTAATTTTTCCTGCATTGTTTTTTTTGACATTTTATTATTTAATTGATTAATACTCGGATTTTGTGCAATATCATGCATTGCATCTATTATTTCATTTCTTTCATGCTCTGCCTCAGCCACATATCTTTCTTGTCCTATTGGATGGTGTTTTTCCATAATATCTCTTGCTTCTTGTTGCTCTTGCATTTCCATGTGCATTTCTTTCATCTTTCCCATAATTGTTTATAGTTTAGTTATTAATTGAGGCAAATATATAAAATTGGAATTACCTACCAAAACTTTTTTAACAATTTTTAGAAAAATGTTTATCTTCTAGAGATAAAATGTATTTATATTGTGTGTTATTTTAGAAGTAATGTACTAAACGAGCCACTTGACCACTGTCTTTTTCGTGTAAAAAACCTTCAACTGCTTTAGGAACTCCTGTAAAACCTTTTCTTGAATGCCAACTATCAGTTCCAGAGGGTGATCTCATGTACTCAACTGTTACTCCAATAAAATCTTTAGCATCTAACCACTTATGCTTAACTTTGTGATGTAAATGATGTAGATACCAATACCTATGAGTTGTTTCTGACCATAAGTGAGGTCTTTCTTGAGCCATTAATAAAGGTAGCTTATCCATCTTAGCTCCATCTCCATGTTCTAAACCTATTAAATTCTTACCATACTTATAATACTTTCTATGTGCTACAGATATATCAAACGTAACTTCACTGTCATTCCTAAACCAACTCTTTAATGCATGTGCTAAATGAAAACCACTTTGATAATCATGATTAGACATAGAATGAATTACATCCACAGGAGCTATCTCTCTTAAAACCTCAACACACTTGACGTATAACGCTAAAGCAATTTCAAAATGCTCCCACCACTTACCATCAACATCCTGATTAGTACCAGCAGTAGTAGTGTTGTAAACATTATCTATATGCAGTATATCGTTTCCTATGCAAAATAAAACCCTATCTACATCAAAACCTTTAGACTTATCAATAAGCCCTTGTAGCCCTTCTAAGACCCTCTCACAGGCAATCTCTACATTGTAGCCATCACCAGTTTCAAGTTGGTTTGCATATTTCCCTATATGTATATCTGCTGGATTTATAACTAATAAGTGATTATTATATTTTACATCTCTCTTAACTGATGGATAGTGTGGTGAATGTTTTTCTATAAAATTACTTACTGTTTTTAGTATGTCATTTTCATTAGCTGTTAAATCTTCTTTAGTTACTATGCTAAACCTAAACTCTCCACTGGCAGATTGCCAATGCTTTACAGAAACTACATCCTTTTTCTTAATGCCTCTTTCGGCTAAGTTAATATCTAGTGCGGTATTTCCATTAGTGTTAGTGGTTGATTCTGCTCTATTTTCATAAACCATTTCAACCTCTTCTTCAGACAGTCTTAATCTTTTACCATATTCTTTCATTGCTTAAAGTATTAGTTATTAAGCAATATTACGAAAAAAAAGACCTATATAATACAAAAGTGAGATGTTTTTAAACATCCCACTCTTGAAAACTATAAACAATTGAAAACAAAGAAAGGCACAACCCTTTCTAAGTCTTTACAAAGTTAATTATTTTTTACAACTATCATTGCAATTATTATTATTTTTTTCAAATGCTGAAAAACATAAAGGTAATATTCCTAATCCTGTTAATATTAAAGCGTTAGTATCAATACCATTCTTTTCTATATATAAACTTGCAGCTAAAACTATCACACCACTAATAGTTCTTTTACTACTCCACTTTCCTTTAGTGTCTGTAAATAAATCCTTAATAGCCTTTAACAATTCTGTAATTGGTGTTATGCCTCCCTTCATTAGCATAGATCCTATCCATTTCTGTATCATTATTTTTTCTTTGGGTAGTTAGGAATTATAGCATCAATAACTCTATCTAATAATCCGAAGATTTTGTTATCTTTATCTGATGGAGTTAAGTTAGTAATAACTTTAGCTGCTGCCATTAGTCCAATTAATAATTCTAGCCAATTTTCTGTAATAAAATTCATAATATATATATTTAAGTTAATATTCTAATTTGTTGGGTATCCCCAAATAGTTGGAGTTACCTTTGTATCATCTAAATCTGCGTGTATAAACTTATTCTTAAAGTCTATACCGAACCTTTCAAACCCTGCACCTCCTAAACCACTAAGTATAAGTGCCAGGTTATTTCCATCTGTAAATCTAATGTCTGCTGCCACACCTTTAATATGAGATGATGTAGGACTTTTTATTGATAAAGGGTGTTTTTGACATCTATAACCACTATTTACCCTATATGGTACTCCTGAAATTCTCCTAGCTTTATCTATTAATGATAAAAATTCATCATCTATATGGTTAGTATTACAGCCACACTTACAGTTAAACTCACTTCTTTTAAAATACTTTAAAGTCATAATATTTTTATTTTTTAAGGTCTTTAATAACCTTATCAAAATATTTACCAAATTTATCCTTAATTTCTTCCTCTTCTTCTGGATTGTATTCTTCTTCTTCTCTTTCAGAATCATACGTAAATAGTATAAGCATTTCTTTACCATCTTCCTCTACTTTAACTTCTAGTCTTCCATTATCATGCAATTCTTCCATCATTTCTTTATCAAAATTAAAGTGATAATCATGATTTTCATCATCAGCATAGTATTCTTCATTTTTCAAATCACACTCTGATTTAGAGGAGTATTCGCACTTACCAGTTTCTCCAAATCTCCATAATCCATTTTCACATTCGTAGCAAGGCATTTTAAGCTGTAACAATTAAAAACTCAACATCAATTCCTGCTTCTGCAGAGCTTGACTGACCAGCTATTAATGTAATGTCTGAAAATGCAATTACTGTTGTAGCTGTAGCAGGAGAATCAGTACCAGGATCTTGCAATAAAAATGTACTTCCAAAAGCTACTTCAAAAGCCATATACTCTGTTCCATTGTAAATTCTGAGATTTAATGTATTAACAGTATCTAAATTTGTAATTCTAAAGTATTTGTAATCAGTCTTTTTTACTTGTCCCTGTGCATCTGCAGCTCCTAACGCTAATATACTTGTCCAAGCAGTACCTGAACCACCCAGAGAAGCTATATTCATAACTCTTTGTGAAACTTGACCATTATTTGCGTATGTTTTAGTTAAACTATTTCCGTATGTAACACCATTAATCTCATAAGATTCTGATATTGTAACATTTAAGTTTGCTGGTACTATTGTTGTTGCCATTTTATTTTATTTTTTAATTGTATGTAATATGTTATAGTGAAGAAAGTCTATTATTTATCTCATCATTTAATGCTGCACTTGTTGAGTTAAAAATAATAACCTCTTTTAATGATCCTGTAAAAAATGTACCCCCATTATTAGTCCCCATATTATCTATTTTAATAGTTCCTGAACGTGTTTGAGGTGATGAAATAGCAACTCCATTTCTGTAAGCATTTACTGTATTTGAACTATCCCTTGTAATAACTAAATAATCATCACCAAAAGTACCAGAAGGTAATGTAAAATCAATAAGACCTGCTGTAACTCTTAACCTTAATATACTTGAAGATTGAAACTTAATAAAAGCATTAGAGGTTTCATCATCACCTAAAACAGTATCTCCTGATGCTAAATTAAATCTACCTCTTAAAGCTATAGTACAAGCTCCTGTTAAATTAATCTGATTAGATGCTAAATTGTCATTAACTCCATCAAAATTTAATACACCTAAATTATATCCTGGTTGAGATGATGCAGTAGCTTGAATCATATTGTGATTATTACCAGAACTATCTGCCCATGCAGTAACATTTTCTGAAGCTACAGTAACTCCCACTCCAAATTGATACCAAGCTTCTAATGTAGCATCATCAGATGGACTCCAGTTACTTAAACTCTTAATGGTATTTAAACCAAAACCTTGTCTTAAACTTAGCATATTATTATTATTTATGAAGCAATATTACCATCACTTTCTCTATAACCAATACCAACACCAGAAGTTAATTGAATAGCTGTAGTTCTCATAAATAATGTAGTTCCTGCTGGTAAAGTTAAACCAACTAAAGCTTCTTCTCCTGTCATATTAGCAACAGTAAGAGAAGCTATAACAGAATTTACTGGAAAGTATATGCAGTACCAGTCTTTAGATGTTTGTGCTAATGTGGTAAAGATTTCACTACCTCCGCCTTTTCCAAGCATTTCAAGTAATAGTGTATTGTCTGTATCAAATGTACTCATTTTTTTATTTTTTTTATTGTTATATTTTAAATATTTTTATTATTGCTGCTAATGCTACACCATAAATAACCCACATTGCCTTAACTAAAACCTTCCTCATTGCTGTGTTTCTATTTACTCTGGCTGTAACCCCTGTGTCAGGATTTAATAACTTTTCAGTTAGCATATCTAATTTTGCATCTATACCATCCATCTTCTCATTAATTGAGCTTATATCTTTTTTCATTGAAACTAATTCTTCTTTAGTTGTCATTAATAAGTAGTTGTTTGTACGCTTAAAGTTAAGTGAAGAACAGATCCATCACCAGCCTGCTTTATCATAGGAAATAAAATATCTCCTGGTGCTAATTCAGGTACAGTCATAGTTTTTTCGTTTATCCTAACACCTTTAGAGTTGCTACCAAGTCCTGTAGCTGTAAATTCTTTAACTGCAATAGGAGTAATAGGTGTTACAACACCTTCTACAGGAGTTATCTTACATAACGCTATAGTAACCACAGTACTTTGATTATTTGTTATCCATCCAGAAATAGAAACAACTTTAGAGTTTTCTGGTATAGAAAAAGCCTGTCCAATTTTAAAGAAATTCTGAGGAGTTATAGTATCACCAGAAACGGAACTACTTCCAAAATCAACAACCATTTCATAGGGAGATTTAGTATCTTGTATATCCTCACCATAAGCATAATTAGAAGTACCATCGGTTGTATATCCTTGAAACTTGTAATTTGTAATTCCCATTAAAGACTTTTTCTGCCAAAGTAAATTACCATCAGTTCCACTTTCATTAGTCCCTAACCCTTTAGTTAAAACAGTTTCATTAATAGCAACTTCAAATCCTAATGGATTATGTCTATTTATATCGCTTAAATTCTTATGTTCGTTTGCAGCCATTTATATATTTATTTTAACATTCTGGACAAAAATCCTTCCAACTATTATAATTTCTTATAGGTCTTGAGTATATGCTATCGTACATTATCATTCCATGATTTTTATAAGTTGAATTATTGCATGGAGCATTAGCAGTATATGTAGGGTAATCAGCACTATTATCGGAATCATTTAAAAAACCTAACATATCTTGTAAGTAAATCTCTGCCTTTCTGTATGTATCTTGCTTATAAACATTTAATTCTGAAGGGTCAATAACAGTAGAAAATTCATCAATATTATTTACAATACCCATACTTGTACTATTGCTTTGAACTTCATTTATAACCTCAAATCTAGCAAACCAACTTAATGTTCTAATTAAGAAATCATCCATCAAGGCTTGATTAGCTAAAGTAAGACCACCTACTGTTGGAAAATCACCAACATTATTCTGTGTTTTTAACTCAGTATAAAACTTATTACCTATCGCAGTCTTTAAGTGTGCTAACTCAGAAAGCAATATAGTGTTAGTTGATATTAATGCAGTATCAGTATTAGCATTAGTAAAACTATTACTTATAACTTCTGCAGCAGTTGCTAGTGTCTTAAATTTATTTGTGTTTGCCATAGTTAATCTTCTTTTTCAGTTACAGTTAAATCACCTGCATTGTCATCACCTACTCCATCAGCGTCATCATCCCTTGTTACAATTATT
>Ga0308006_10000741_pt1 | contig 11971 bp, 9 predicted proteins | sample Neamet69_FD_203150 | JGI IMG/M metagenome (GOLD analysis project Ga0308006, IMG submission 203150) | Marine microbial communities from water near the shore, Antarctic Ocean - #69 | ecosystem: Environmental > Aquatic > Marine > Unclassified | place: Southern Ocean | collected 2014-06-07 | reverse complement strand
AGCCTTTATTTGGTTTATTGGGTTTTTCATAATTTTGTATATGTTCACTAATACAAAGACTGTATTTTAAAAAGTTAGTTTTATCTTTAAATAAAAAAATGAAACGACGCAAACCTACGGGCGAAAAGCCTATGTTTTTTAAGATATGGCAAGAGCGACCGCACTACTGTACTAACTGTAAAATACACCTAGGCGTAGAGGCTAGGGCTTTTCATTTTGCCCATATCAAACCTAAAGGCTTATACCCAGAGTTAAGACTTGACCCCGAAAATATACGGCTACTTTGTTACGAGTGTCATTACGCCCTAGACTTTCAAAGCAAAGCTAAGTTTATAGCCCGCTCTCGGTAATTACTTTACGTATACGGTTTAGTATATTTTCGTCCTCGCTTAGTATAGTTTGACGGTCAGTAAAAAAGCCCTCTATACTAAAGCCTTGTACCTTGCCAGTTTTTACGTATTTATCCCATATAGTACGGTCGTTTACTTTTACAGAAACAAACCACGTACCTATAGGTAAATCTTTAAAGCCGTAGTTAAAAGACTTATCTAGTTTACCGTCCTTTATCCAACTCTCTACTACTGTAAGGTTAGTAACCTCTTTACTATGTTCTATAGTATGGTTATGCTGCTTATCTCTCATAAAAAAGAGCTCGCTAGCTTTACGTATTGTAGCCTTTGTAAAGTATACGTAGTAGTCGCCGCCAGTCTCGGGGTCTACTCTTAGTATTTGTTTGTCGGGTATAAGTACCGCACCTATTAAAAGTTGCTTATCGGCGTCTAACTCGTTAAATTTTACCTCTATATTTTTACTAGCTTGTTTTAAAGCTATAAAATTTTCTTGTATGGCGGGTGCGTTTACTAGTGATATTGCGAATACCCCGTCCTCATTTTCTAGGGCTTCGTCGTCTATAATAAGTTCTACTATCTTAGTCATATTTTCGGTTTTAAAGTGTTGCTCTTTGGTTTATTTGTTCGCTTATTTCTGTTTGCTCTTGTACGTCTTGGGTTATTACGTAGGCTTGTATAGGGTTATTACCCCCGAAAGCGTCCAAACTCGCCCCTAGGTTAAAGTTAGATACCCCGCCCTCGGATAATTCGTCTACGTTTTCGCTAGCTTCGTCTATATTGGTATTACCTACCGCACTAGCTGACGCTATCGCTACGTCTTTAGCAGCCGAGCCACCACCACCACCACCCGAGGGGGGCGTATTTTTAGGGTTTTTAGGGTTTACTTTTAAAATCTCTTTTACGTTTTTAATACCCATAGCTAAACTAAGCCCCGCAGTAATATAACTAAACGGCGGCGGCGAGCTAGCTAGTGCCATATTTACCGCTTTGTACGTGTCCATTATAGCCGAGGCAATAGCGAAACCTTTAGCCGCTACCGTGCCCTCTTCAAAGAGTGCCCCCGCCATACTAATACTTTTACCTAACCCGTCTACGTTTGCGTCTCGGCGGTCTTGTGCTTTTTTGTCTAATAGCTCTTGTGTCTTTGCGTCCTCTTCGCCGTGCTTTTTATTAGCCGCACCTATTAAGGCGTTATACTGGCTAGTTATTGCTACCGTATCTAAGCCCGACTTACGGGCTAGCTCTACCTTGTACTCGTAGTCTTGAGCTAGTTGCTCTAGTTCTGCGTCTCTCTCGCTTAACCCCGCAGTACGTAGCTCATTTATTGCGTCGGCTTGTTCTCTTATTAGGGCGTTCGTGTTTGTTAGTTGTTCTGAACGCTGACCCGTTAACCTCTCGTTAATATCTACTAGCTCGGTTTCGGCTGCTATTACTAGTTTTTGTAGCTCTAGGTTATCGGAATTAACAGACGCCTCTAATATAGCTAGGTCTAGCTTTTTTTGACTTAGTGCTTGCTCTTTTTCTAGTTGCTCGTCCAGTATATTACTTAGCTCGTCGTTAGCTGCTTTACGCTCGGCAAAGGTTTTGCTCTCGTCGTCTCTTATTTGTCTTTGTAACTCGGCGGCGGTTTGGTATTGTAGCATTAGTTTTTGTTGCCCCGCCTCTAATAGCTCTACCTCTTTACGTTGCTCTACTAAAGCGTCTGCGGTTTCTAGGGCTGCGGTTACGTTAATCTCTTTAATACCTTTTACTCCCGCCTCTACTCCCGCCTCTACTCCCGCTACTATTTCACTTACTGCGGCGGTTATGTTTGTCCCTACGTCTTTTAAAGCGTCTAACCCCTCGGTAGCTACAGTACTTATACTCTCTTTAGTTTCGTCTATAGAGGCGGTTAGTTCTTTAATTTTTTCGGTATCGCCGCCGCCTAGTGGCGACTTTTCCCAAGCGAGCATAAGCCCTTGTATAGCTAGCTTAATACTAAAAAATGAAAGTTTCATAGGGGTAAGCGTAGCGGTCATTACACCCTTTAACACCTTACCCAAAGCGTCAAACCCAGTACTAGAGCTAGTTACTGCGGTTACTACGTCGTTTACTACGTCGGCTACTTGGTTAAATACAATACCTAGCGAGGTCATAGCTACGTCTATAGCGTCTACTACGGGTTGGTTTTGCATTATTATTTCTTTAAGCATTTTAAAGCCCTCTAAGAGTAGCCCGACGCCCATAGTTTTCATAGCAAGCCCCATACCTTTAAAGCCTTTAGCTAGCCCCTTAGTTGCCTTACCGCTTGCTTTAGCTATCTTTTGTAATCTCGTTAGATTTTCGTTAGTTTTCTCGGTCTCTTGGCGTACCTTTTCTAACTCGTCTATAGCTTTACCTAGTTTGGTATTTATCTCTATATCAAATACTAATTTTTCCATAGTTCGCCTCTATTTTTCCACTCTTTGAGCTTTGCCGTGTATTTTCTTTTTAGCTTGTCGTAGTAGTCCTCTATATTGCTAGGGGTGTAGTGCTCTCTAAAGTCGGGCAGTATATCCAAAGTAGGGGCTATTACGTCTATACATTTGTTAAGGTGTATAGTTAAGCTCTCGTAACTATAAAGACGCATAGGCTCAATAGTTTGTTTTTTATCGGTTGGTATTAGATTATATTCCATTTGTTTTTTAGGTAAAAAATTAGGTTATCCCTCTCTAGGTCGGTTATTTTTCTATCGTATACTATTACTTCGTGTATTCTACCGTTAAATTCGCTATAGTCATACGTACCGTTAAACCTACCGCCTACGGTAAAGTAATAGCCCGTATTTGTAGTACTACCCGTACCCGTATTAGTTATACCGTTTTCGTCTATAATATCTAACGCCGTACCGCCTTTACGACCTACGACTATTTTAGGGTCGGTTACTCCCGCCGAGGCTATGCTAGGGCGGTATCTACTAGTATTACTTAGAGCGTTATAATAACTTACACTATTAGCCCCCGCACCCCCTAGAACAGTACTAGGATTTACGCATATACCCGCCCTAGGCGAGCCATTACTAGTATTAATACCCGCTAGTACTTGCCCGTAAACCTCGTTATTTGTTGTATCGCCCTCAAATACTACTATAAATGTATTATCGCTATTAGATAGACTAATTAGGTCGCTATCCGTTGTAAACATAACCGCCGTAGTACCGTCAAAATCTATATAAGGGCGTCCTCTGTTTATATCGCCGTTGTAGTATTTTGGCATATACGTACTTTGGTTTTGTAGTACGTGGTTATTACCCCCGCTTTTGTCCGTCCATTGTGTTATAGCTTGCCCGTTACCTACCGCCGAGTTAAACCCTAAACTAGAAAAGTTAGAGGCGTCTAGCCATAGCTTTAAACCCGTTACCTCTGTAGGTAATAGGTTAGAGGTATTTACACCTATTAAAGGCGTACTAGTATACTCTGTTTTTATATTATAGTCGCAGTTATTAACTAGAGTTTGAAACGGTAAACTTAATTTTATTAAGTACGAGTTATATAAGTAGGGTATATTACTAGTCGGTTGTATCTCTAAGTCAGCACCTACAAAATTACTAGTTTGCGTTTTCGATACTAAATTACTAGATAAAATTATAGGGGCAGTACCGCTAAGTATTTTAAAGTCTACTATTTGCTGCCAGTTTTGAGAGTTTAAAGTATTAGTAGAGCCGCCAGTAGTACCCTCTAGTATTATGCGTAAACTTATTATAGTTTTTTGTGGTAGCCTAAAGCTATTAATTCCTAGGTCTGTATTATAGTTAGCGGTATTTGGGTAACTTGTTAGAGTTCCCCTTTTACCTATCCAAACTGATTTAACTGAGGCTTGACTACTAGCCTTAACTATATGCGTTACCGTTTGAGACTGACCCGCTAGGTATATACCCGAGCCGTTAGCTAGTACTATCTCGTTATTATTTAAAGCCTTACCCTTTTTGCCCGTTATATTAATGTTAGTTAGGCTATTAGTATAGTTTAATTTTTCGCCGTTTAGTATTTGGTACTCGCTATACGGTTTAATTTCGTTACTATTTCCTACTATAGTCGTTTTGGTTACTTGCTCATTTATTAGGTTACTATTACCCGTTATATTTAGCTGCGAGCTCTTTGACTTAACTATATTTTTATCGCCGTTTATTACTATTTCTTTACCGCCATTTATAACCGTGTTATAGCTACCTCGAATTTTCCCGCCTTGGGTAAATTGTGCGGTATTGGTGTTACCTATAATATCGTTATTAGTTGACATTTCTCTTTTTATTTCGGTATCGGGTATACCGTCGGGGTTAGGTGTGTTATAGCAAAAGTTACCTATTAAACCGTTATAATAATACCAACCTAAAGCCTCGCAACAACCTTGATTAGTTAATAGAGCCCCTAGGTTATCTTTTATAATACCATAAAATACCGTATAATCGTCTACAGTACCGCAGTCTACCCCGTCGGCGAATACATTAAAACTAGTAAAAGTACCGTAGGTTTTTAATAGCTCTACTTTACAAACTCCCGCACCACTTACGGGGTAGCCTTTTATACTGTTAACTATATAGTCCTCGCCGTTTATCCTTATAGTATCGTTAAAATTAAAGTCGCTAATATCTCTAGGCGTAAGCCATAGATACGCTATTAACATACGGGCGTTCTTATCAAAGTTATTTTTTATATAAGCTAGCCAGTATTTAAACGCTAAACCTTTTAGGGGTATACCCTCCCAAGTAACTATATCCTCAGTTAAAGTACAACCCCAATTTAAAGTATAAACCGTAGTACTATTAGTAAAATCTCTTTCACTAAACGGGCTAAAGTATGGTACATTTGCCACCGAGTAGCCGCTATTATTTTGAGTTTGAAAGTAAGTATCTGTTAAGCGTATACGTTGCCCGTTTGGTATTGTCTTTATACCGTGGTAAAAACTTAACCGTATACCGCCCGTATTTTTAAAGCCGTCGCCGTCGGGTACTATAATAGGGCTAGAATAAAACCCGCCGCTAACCATAGGGTAAGCTATAGTAGGCGAGAAAATACTAGTAAAAATAGTATCTTTTTCGCTAAACTCATTACCTAGGTATTCTGTAAACTCGCCGTAAGTATACGGGTATATTTTAGCGAAACTTTGGTAAACGTAATCTAAACTAGGGGTATCTTTAAAAACTATATTTTTACCCGCTAACTTAGTAGGCGGTACTATTTGTACGTCTTTTTTAAAGTTTATTTTTTTAGACCAGTCTTTAGATATACTAGTACTCATAAAGTCCTTATAAGGCTCTATATATAGATTTTTACTATTCTCTTTATTTGGTATTACTACTAGATTAAACTTTTTTATAATGCTTTGGAAAAAATCCAAACAACCTAACCCACTAAGTAGCACCCCTATACTAACAGTATTAATACTTACCGCCGCCTCTAATAAGTCTATTTGTACGCTAGCGTTAGTTATAGCCATAGGCGAGCCCGCTATACTGTTATAGTCGCTACCGTTAGGCGTGTATAGTTGTACCTCGTAATACTTAGAGCTATCAAGTTGTACTTGAGTAATAGCCGTATAACTATTAGTAGACGAACCTACATTTATAGTATTACATATCGCTAGCGTTTCTATACCATTTACGCCCGTATTAGTGTCTACTACCATTATACGCAGCTCGGCGGGGCTATTGCCCCCTAGGTCGCCCGTAGGGTTTATAGTAAAGCCCGTAGTATATTGGTATAAACCGCTTACCGTTGGCTTATATCTAAAAGTTGAAACATCGAAATCATTATATAAATCTATACTCTCGTTAGGTGTTTTTAAACTTGCAAACATCTGAGTATAATCTACCGTAAAGCTACTAAGGTTATTAGTCGCTACTTTATACGTAGAGTTAGGTACTACACTCTCTAGCGTATCGCTACCGTTATAATTACAGTCTGTAAATATTTTAGCAAACTCTACAGTATCAAAAAAGGCACTAGTATACGTATACCCTTTATGGGCTAGTATTTTTATTAGTAAACTCTTTACTTGTACTTGGGGGCGTAGCTTAGATATGTTAAACATATTTTCGCCCGCTTGGGCTACGTTACCCGCCGAGGCGTTTACAAAAGTCTCGCTTAAACTTGTAGCGTTTCCGTTGCCGTAGTCGTATAGGCTATATATTACGTTACCGTTGTCTATTTGGTTGTTATTCCAACTATCGTAAACCGAGCCAACCGTAGGCGTATGCTCGTAGTCGCTTAGGTCTAGGTCGCTTATTTTTACGCCTTTTAGGTCGTCCATTAGAGACACGCTACTAGCGTATACTATAACTTCGTACTCGTATCGGTTGCCCTCTCTTAAAAATACGTTTGTTAATTGTAAGCTACCACTAAAAACCTCTATACCGTCCTCTAGTAGGAACGCCTCGGCTTTACTATATGGGTCATAGTTATTATTAGTACCGTCGCTAAAACTACCTACCATAAAATAATTAGAGAAAAACTTATCGTTAGCTACGGTACTAGCTAGTCTAAAATTGTAGGTATGTGAACCTTTAGTTTTTAGGTCTGTTATATCTTTAAAGTTTAAATCTAAAGTAACGGGCTGCCCTTTAATTATAGTTAGGTAGTGCTTTACGTCGTCTTTGTCTATTGCTACTAAGGTAGTCGCCATTTTTAGTATATTAAATTATTATACGTCTGTACTGAGTAGGTAAAGTTAAGCGTATATTTAATTTGGCTATAGTGTTTATTTTTATTTTTAACAAACGGTAAACTACTACTAGTTAGAATTACCGCCCGAGCCGTGCCGTCTTGGTTTATATAGTGTACTAAATTACTTATAAATAAGTCCTCTACTTTAGCGGCGTCGCTAGTGGATAGATAGCCCGTATTTATAGTAAAGCTATCTACTATATTAGAGCTTACTATTTTCTCGCTAGAGTGTCCTACCCCGCTAGTATATGGTTTTTCGTTATACCCCGTTGTTATATCGCCATAGCTAGCCTCGTAGTCGAATATAGAGCTAGTTATTTTAGTGTTTTTACTGCGGCGGGTGTCGGTTCTTTTTTCATTAAAGGTTATATACTCCCAAGCCCCTAAAGTATTTATATAAGCAAACCTTTGAGCCTCGTACTTTTCGCAGCGGTCTACTATATTAAACCTATATATACACGAGCTTTTAGGGTCAGTTACCGCCGCACCGCTAGACGTAAATACGTCGTAATATGCTAAAGCGTTTACCCCCGAAATATTACGGTCTATAGGTCTTTCGTAGGTTGCGGGTAGCTTGTCTAAGTTTGCGGGGTATACGCCCGCTATTATAATAGTTCTACTACCGTAAGAACCCGATTGCGAATACTCGCCGCCGTAAGCAGCTAAGTTTTCTAGCTCTTGAAAGGCTAAACTATCCCCCGCAGCGTTATAATACCGTACCCATATACTTTCTGTTAACGCCCCTAGGTTTATAACTTGAGTTCTATTTAAAAAGGTTAAAGTACCAAAGTCTAGCCTATCTACATTAATAGAGTATATACTAGTCGCCTCTAGGTTATAGTTACCAGTTATAAACTTTTTAGTATTGGTAGTTAATTTATACGCTTCAAAGTCTTTATTTATTAAGTCAGTCTCTAAACCTCTACCCGTTATAACTTGCAAATACTGTTGTATTGCCGCCCCTTGTTTTGAGGGTGTACCCGTAGCCGTGGTACTATAAAAGTCGTATAGTCTAGCCGTAACTCTAGCCGCCCCCGTATTTGCAGTACTAATATATTGAGGTATATACGAGGTACTAGCTAAGTCGTATTTTTCGTGGGGTATGCTATGTATATTTTGCTTTATATCGTTTACCGTGCCCGTAGTACTTACGGCGTCGGGTACTGTTAAAACCTCTTGTACTGCCGTAGGCTCTACTATCGTTTGTAGTATTTTAGTTATATTAATTATACCGTATAGGTTGTTATTTGGTCTAAAGGTGTAGGCGTAAGTATTGCCGTTATACTCTAGCTCTAAATAAAACCTATAGCTAAAATTTCCCGTTATTTGGTTACTAGTACAAGTTATAACTCTCTTAGAGCCGCTTAGTAAATAGTCGCCGTTATTAAAGTTTGCGTTTAGTATTGCCATTATTTAAGTACGTCTTTAAAGTTTGTAAAAGTGTCTCTTATCATTCCGTTAGCTAAGTCCATTACAAAGCGTTTTTTAGTCTCTTGTATGGCGTCTCTAAAGTAGTGCCTAGGTGCTATACCTTTATTAGCTATACTTTTACCTATTAGGTAAGCCGCTTGTTTTTTAGCTGCCTCAGTTGGGGTTATAAAACGGTTAGTTTTTAAGTCTCGTAGTTTTATAGGTTTTGTATCTATCCACTCTTCGACTACGCCCCTCGCTAGGTTTTGCTTTTTAAATTTAAAGGGGCTTTTTTTAGCCGTATCGTAAGTAGACGTAGACCCTTTTACACCCTCTTCTAAAAAGTCGGCGTATTTTTGGTTACTATAGTATAAAATATTTAGCGAGTGCTTACCCTTAACCAGTTTATAACTTAACCCATTAGCTAGCTCGCCGCTACTATTAGCTATACGAAATTTACCGTTTACCTTACGCTTTATTTTTAAATTACGTTTGGCTCGTTTTACTACCTCTTGGGCGTATAAGTTCATAGCCTCAATAGTAAATTTGTCTATTACTGCTATCGTTTGTTTAGCCATAGTAAAACCTCGTTTATTTCTGTTACGTTCATAGATACCCTAGTATATATAAACTCTTTTATATTAAAATTACCGTATACATTAGGGGCTTGTACGTTTAGCCTATTACCTATTACTAAACCCCCTAGCCCCGTTATTGTGTTAGTCGTAGTTATCTCAGCCCGAGCCTTGCCGCCATAGTACAAGTGCACCGTTTTACTAGCTACTATTTTTAAACAGACCGTAATAGGTCGGTCGGTAATAATAGCGTCGGTAGTATTTAACTTAGGACTGTTAGCATTTAGCCCCGTAAAACTTGCTCTAGGTACAATAGGCTCAACATTACCCGCACTATCTTTAATATAAAACGAACCGCTAGAGGTATTTAACTCTAATAAACCGCCGCTATTTGTTATTAAAGTAAATATAGTACTAGACCCGCCCGTAATTTGGTCTATAGTTATAAAAAACGTATCGTTAGAGGCTAAAGTACGGGGGGCAATCGTAAAACTATTAGGGTTAATACCTTTAATATTAATACCTTTATTTTTAAAGTCATAGACTAGAGAGCTAGTACTATTACCCGCCCCCTTAAAGTCGCCTAAGTTGGCGGTGTCTATTATTGGTGTCCACTCTTTTATAAACTCTTCGCCTTTGTATTGTATTTTAGTTTGTTGTTTTTCTGTAGCACTATACCACGTATAAGGGTTACTAGCTATTCTAGGTACTGGCGGGGTTGGTTGGTCTTTATCCCAAGCCGTTATAGGGTAGTACGGTATATTACAAGCCTCGCTCTCATTTATACCCTCTATAGTTATTAAAGTATTCCAACCTACGACCCTATTATTATAGTTACCCGTTATAGGTTGGCAGCTTAAAGAGTTACCCGTTAGCTTAGTGTTTGGGGTTACTATACTACTACCTTTTAAAAACTCAGTTTGTAGGTCTTGTATAATTTGTAGCGTATTAGAGAGGGCGTACTTTTCGTTTTCTTTTTGGTTGTCTTTGTCGTCTATAATTTCTATAAGCATAATATTAATATTGTAGCTTATTACTCGCTCGTCTATTTGTGCCCCAGTTATACCAACGTGTAAAAGCGGGTACTCGGTTATTTTCTCTAGGTCGGCGTCGTCTATATCGCCAAAGCTAAACGAGTTAATTTGTGTATGCTTATTAGCTACCTCTTTAAAATACTCAATTATTCCGTTATACGTTATCATTTTTTTTCTTTTGGTTTTTTTCTCTTTGCTTATCTATATCGTAGCAAAGTTTTGCTAAACATTGTTTAAAGGGTAGCTTAGTTATTTCGTCGTACTTATCTACTTTACCGTTAGCTAGCCCGTCTATAATACCAAACCAACCGTACGCCGTAGCTACGTCGCTACTACCACCGCCCCCATTGTAGAGGCTTGAAAAGTTAATAGCGACTTGCTGCCTAAAGTGTAAAAAAAAACGCTAAGACCGTTTACTACGTCCATATTAACCGCTTTAAATTTGTTAGCGTTGTCTTGGTGTTTGTTCTCGTATGGCTCAATATTATACTTTCCTTTTATCTCTTTGGTAATAGGTCGGTATAATACCGCTAGTACTTTATGAAACCCCGCTATATTTTCTTTGGTGTACTCTTCTATATCTACAAACTCGCCGAAACTCATACTATCTAGGTTAGGGTGTAGCCCGTAGGTTTCGCCGTCTATCTCTATTTTGTTTATTAGGGTTTTGTTTAGCTCTTTAGTTACTAGGATATTTAAGCTATTGTATACCTTTTTTAAGTCCTCTAGTTTAAAGGTTTTAACCAGTTCTACGCTTACGTTACAAAAGCTACTAATAGTATTATAAATAACGTCTGTAGTTTCTGTACTATCGCTAGTACCTACGTATTTTTGGTAGCTACCTAGGGTAACCTCGCCCCACGTTTGGGGTATGTTTAAAGTTATTTGTTTTTTCATTTGCCTATAAATACAAAGGTTAGTATTTGGTTTAGTTAGTTTTTATATAATAGCGTAGTCGCCGTAGTTACCTTTACAGTCGTACCAAGCTCGCATAATTAGAGCGTCGGCAAAATCGGGGCTACGTCCTATTTTACTTTTTACTACGTCTTTAGGTTCTATAGCTAGTTTTTGTTGGTCTTTGTCTACCTTATCCCGCTTAACTACCTCTAGCTCTTCTATAATCTCTTTACGGTATTTAGTACAAGCTATATATATACGCCCATTGTTTACCTCTTCCGCAAACTTATAATAGCATTGCGTTTTTAGGTTTTGGTAGTTATGCCCCTTTAGAGCTTTAGAGCCATTTAAAAAAGATACGCAGCCGCTTAACATATCTACCGCACCACCCCCGACCCCGTCGGCGTCTATTACTATTTTACTCATAGGTACGCTATACTCGTTAGCCATTTGTTTAATACGGTCTACTAACTCGGTTATAGTGTTTTTGTCTATCTTAATAATTTGCTCTAGCCTCTTACCATTCCAAAGGCAAATAATACTCTTATCGCTACCTAGTCGGGCAACGTCTACGCTTATAAACTTATCGCCACCCTCTACAAAAGTATTAGTAAATAAGTCGCCTAAAGCGTTATATTGAAATAGTAGGGCGTCGTCGTCTGCGTACTCCCAGTTACCGTATAGCAACCTAGAGCGAGTAAGAGGGTCTAGCTTTTCTAGTTGGGCTATATAGTGGGGGCTTAAATATTTGTTATCTGTAGCTAACGCCTTTACAAACTTACGATACTCGGGTAGCTTACCCTCTACCTCGGGGCGGTAGTACTTAGTATATAGCCAACCTTTAGAGGGGTTACACGTTAGTAGTATCTTAGGTACTAGGTCGTACTCGGTTAGCTTGTACCTTATCCTACTTTTTAATATATCTACTGCCTTATCGGTTACCTCGGCGGCTTCGTCTACAAATGCAAAGGTAAGCTCTAGCCCCCCTAGGCTCGTAAACTCGGGGTCGCTTGGTTGTTTAAATA
>Ga0308006_10000716_pt1 | contig 12190 bp, 9 predicted proteins | sample Neamet69_FD_203150 | JGI IMG/M metagenome (GOLD analysis project Ga0308006, IMG submission 203150) | Marine microbial communities from water near the shore, Antarctic Ocean - #69 | ecosystem: Environmental > Aquatic > Marine > Unclassified | place: Southern Ocean | collected 2014-06-07 | reverse complement strand
GTCAACGGTCGGCTAATTATCATTCCGGTGATAAATACCCCTGCTGTCGGTGCCGCTTGTAGGGTTTCGCCCATCGATGGGGTTAATATGAATCGTAGCTTTCCGGGCGATTTTCAGGGAACGACGACGCAACAAATTAGCGCCTTCGTCAACCATGTACTGTTTCCCTTGGCAGATGTGTTTCTTGATTTGCATTCAGGGGGATCTTCGCTAGATATCATTCCCAGTTCAGTGATTGAACCGGTAAAGGATCCAGACTTGAACCGCCGTACAGTCAATGCGGGCAGGGCCTTCGGGGCATCTGCAATGGTTATTATTGACAATCGGGGCGAGGCGCGCACCGCCATGGCCTCGGCTGCGGGGGCGGGGCTGATTGCCATTGGGACTGAGTTGGGGGGGGGGGGCACCGTCTCCATTGATGCACTTAATCTTTGTCGGACAGGCGTGCGCAACGTATTGACCCATCTTGGGGTCTTGGCGCAAGATAAAGCACTAAAACGACCTACTGACCCAAAACGATATAAACTTCTGCAAGGTGCACACGTTATTTCTGATCTCCAAGGGGTATTTGAACCGCTTCATCCCCTGGGCACCAAAGTTCAGTCTGGTCAGCTAGCGGGCCGGATCCATTTCATAACCGATCCACGCTGCCCGCCAAGGGACATCTTTTATAACGTAGACGGAATCGTCTATGGTCGCCGTCAGCCTGGCCATGTGAAGCCGGGAAACTGTTGTGTTGTGGTGGCCACGCAATCCGATGGTGACTCGAATGATTGAACTAGGAGATATCAAGGCGGCTCGTGACCGCATATCTGAACATATCCGCAGGACGCCTGTTTTGCCTGTGACGAACACGTCGTTGCCACTTGGTAAGGGTGAATTGTTCTTGAAATTGGAATGTATGCAGGTCACGGGATCATTCAAGGCTCGTGGGGCAACCAACAAATTTTTGACAATGCCAAAGGAAGCGGTGCGAAACGGGATCGTCACTGCGTCGGGCGGCAATCATGGAATTGCCGTGGCTCGTGCCGCTACGATGGCTGGTGTGCTGGCTACGGTTTTTGTGCCAGAAGCTGTGACTGAAGAAAAGATCGCCCGATTGCGCCAATGGGGCGCAAAAGTTGTCCGGAGAGGTAAGATATGGAACGATTCAAATGCTCTAGCCCTTAACTATGCGAAAGAACAGGATTGCGCCTATTTTCACCCTTTTGCTGACCCAGCTGTTGTGGCTGGGCAGGGCACCACGGCGCTGGAGTTTTTGGAAGATGCACCTATACCTGATGTGATGGTCGTGGCCATCGGTGGGGGTGGGTTGATTTCGGGTATGTCGATTGCATTGAAAGCCCTTCATCCAAATGTTCGAATTATCGGCGTTGAACCCACGGGGTCGCCGACGCTCAAGGCATCGCTTGATGCAGGACGGGTTGTTAAACTACCAGAGGTGACAAGTCGCGTTGCAACTATGTCCTGTGGTGAAACCGATTCTGGTATTTTTGATCTAGTTCAGGCCCATGTGGACGATGTCGTGCTTGTCGATGATGAGGATATTTTAGATGCTTGCCAATGGTTGTGGTCAGAATTAGGGATCGCCGCCGACCTCAGCGGTGCCGCAGCGATAGCGGTGTTGAAGTCCGGAAAACTGCGGGTCGAAGAAGGACAAAAGGTTGCAGCTTTGATTTGCGGGGCGGGTAGTGATGGGATTTGAAAATCGGATTAATCGGTAGGTGTCGTCAAGGACAATCTGGTTGAAGCGGGCGCCGCGATCTAATAGTTATCGCAAATAAAAAATAAAGCCTTTTCTAACAGACTGAACTACCACCAGCTAAAGCTGGTGGGATCGACAGGAACAGTTGAAACTGTTCTTTTTTGAATAAGCAGCTCCGGCGCACTTTTGATTTTCCTTGTCCGTCTGGAAGACGGAGGGTTTAAACCAATTGGTGGAAACTAAAAAATCGCCTGATTTCATCCACTTGACTATAATTTTGTAAATCTAATTTTTGCTTGGGCCCTTATGCGAAAGACCCGGTGTACGAGTAGATGTTGAGGTCAGCCATGAGACGATACGATCTTGGTGGAATAAATTTAACCTAAAATTTGCTGATGAGCTTCATCCAAGGTGGATTGCTTGAACACGGCCTTAGTCAGAGTGGAGGTTGCATTCGGTTGACAGCACCTCGCGTGTCATTTGCTCGGATCGAATCGTCGTCATTGCTCCATCATGAGCCTTACCCTTGGAAGTTTATACCGTTTGGATCGTCACACTTTTGACGTTAACTGACAATCGACCGAACGAGAGCTACCTGGAAACGATAGTGTAATTCAATCCTGCAAAAGCAGCCCACCTTTTTAAACGTTGCTGTAAATCAGATCTTTGGAAGGGCCATGCCTGTATCAGCCTGGAACACTTGGGAATGTTCGACATTGGGTCTAATCCAGACGGTTTCGCCTGCCTTCACTTTCTGGCGGTCGCGTAACAGCACACATATCTGCGCGCCCTCACGCTGACCAAACATTTCAAGCTCACGCCCAGTCATTTCGATCATGTCAATCTGCAGTTCTAAACCATCTTTTTCGTTGGTGAGCAAGAAATCCTCGGGGCGGACACCTAATATTACTGGCATTCCGTCCTCGCCACTTTGGTTGGAAGGCAATTCAACCCGGCCACCGCCAGATAAATCAATCCAGATCTTACCATTTTTTCGCTGTAGTTTTCCCTTCAGCATGTTCATAGCCGGCGAACCGATGAAGCTGGCGACAAACGTATTGGCTGGGTTGTCGTAAACTTCATCAGGAGTGCCGATCTGCTCTATGTTGCCGTTGTTCATGACAACGATGCGATCGGCCAGCGTCATCGCCTCGATCTGATCATGGGTTACATAGACCATCGTTGCTTGAAGGCGTTGGTGCAAACCACGCAGTTCAGCGCGCATTTGAACCCGAAGCTGGGCATCAAGATTGGACAGTGGTTCATCCAGCAAGAAAGCCATTGGTTCTCGCACCAGAGCACGGCCCATGGCTACGCGTTGACGCTGACCGCCTGACAACTGGCGCGGGTAACGGTCCAGATATTCGCTCAGCTCGAGCATCTCGGCTGCCCACTCGATGCGACGCGTTTGTTCAGCCTTGTCCATTTTGCGCATTCGCAGCGAAAACGACATATTATGGCGTACCGTCATATGCGGGTAAAGTGCGTATGATTGAAATACCATGGCGATATCCCGGTCCTTTTCAGCCACGTAATTGATCATCCGGTCACCAAGAATGATTTCGCCCTGAGTTACCTCTTCAAGGCCTGCGATCATCCGCAGCAGCGTTGTCTTGCCGCATCCCGAAGGACCGACTAGCACAACAAATTCCTTGTCCGCAATCTCAAAACTGAGATTGTGAAGCACCTCCAGGTCGTCGTAACGCTTAATTAAGTTGATAATTTCAATCTTGGCCATTCAAACCTCACTTTCTTCGAGTTGTTGGGGCGCCGGCGCCAAATTCCGTTGGGCATGTGCGTAATTTGCCACATTTTTCATAGCGTATGACTCTAAACTATCCGCCGTGACTAGAAGCACCCGGCAGTTTTCCGGATTTTGATTTGAATACTTGACGTACTATACTTATGCGCTTATCATGCTATTATGCTAACATGCTAATAACATAATGGGCTATGTCAAGCTTTTTAGGATCGTCATATCTTAGCGGTGATTAGAATTTAAAACGATAAGTTTAACACGGTTTTATTTGAGTATTGTATAAACTCCAGCGTGTTTGTTGGGATACCAAATTGATTATCAAGTATATCAGAGCGGTGCCCTTGGAAAAGACGGAGGGGATGAGTGCAAGCTCAAGGAAAAAAGGAATTGAATTGAATTGAATTGAATTGAATTGACTATTCATCAATAGGGAGGAAAAAATATGGTAGAACGCAACGAAATAGAACTTAAGCTGCAAGAGGCTAATCGTCGACAGTTACTGCAGGGTAAAATTGACCGGCGCGAATTCATATCGCGCAGCATGGTAACTGGCCTTGGACTGGCAGGTGTCGGAGTTGCAACGAAATATGGCGTTGGACCTGCGTATGCAGCGGAAGGTCGCCCCCTAACACCCACGTTTTATGACTGGATAGAAGGTTTACACCCTGGTATCCCTGGCGTAAACGAACGGTTCCCGGGTATCAATTACCAGATTGCACCGGTTCAGGGTTTTGGCATTGAACGGTTTGTTGCCGAATCCAAAAAGAGTGACAGCACATGGGATGTCTATGTAGGGCAGACACCGTTTGTCGAGATGACATCCCTAATCGAGGCCGACGTGATCGAGCCATGGGATAACTATATTCCGGCCGACGTGATCGACGACATTATTCCTTCTATCCGCGAAGAATGCTCAGTCAATGGCAAACTCTATAACTGGCCATTCTTGCTGGATGTGGTTGGAATGGGCTGGCATTCGGGCGTGACCAACAAGGCTGGTCTTGTCGATGCAGCACCGGCGACTTGGGACGAATTCCTGGATGGCGCCAATACGATCAAAGAATCCGGCGCCGCTCCATTTGGTGCGACATTCGACGCCCATGGTTGGCGTTCAGTGGCGCCCCTAGCGCACAGCGGAAGTAGCGATGTCTATACTCCCGAAGGGTTGTTCGACTTTACCAGTGATGCGGCGGTCGAAGCATTGGTGCTGATGAAAAAAATCATGCAAACCTCCAATCCAGACATTCTTCTTTCTGGCGCGTCTGACGGGGGCGTAAACGGTACACCTGACGAGGTTGCTTTTTCCACTCAGCGCGTTGGGTACTATGTCAAATACTTCAATGCGCCGCTGCGCATGGCACAGTACTGGGACGATCCCAAGCAGTTGCATATGGGTCCGCTACCCAAGTTTTCGGGTGGTGAAGGCTCTACCGTATTCTGGACAACCGGATGTGCGTTGTTCAAGCATGGCCAGAACAAAGAGAAGGCCGCAGAGTACATTCAGTCTTTGACTTATGACCGTCAGATCTGGAAGGATTCGATCGCTGGAACCGAGACTGCACATGTCGGGCAATTGCCACCATATAGTTCAATATATAAGGAATGGGGCGAAAGCAAACCCGATTGGATGTTGCCATTCGTTGGGCTGGTTCGTGGCCAATTGGATCGGGCTAAGTCTATTGACAACCATCTGTTTGGATTGTCGCAGTTCCAGATTGGTCAACCTTTCTGGGAGGCCTTTCTTAAGGGTGAAGAGTCCGATCCGCGCGTCGCTATGCAGAACGTAACAGACGCTGTGCGCGCTGAGATGAATCGCGGCTAGGAAACTAAATGGACCGAGGTGCTGAAATAACTGTTCCGCAGTCCGTTGCGACAGCAAGGAAGCACAAGATACGCCAAAGCATCAGCGCCTGGATCTTTTTGATCCCGGCGCTGATGTTTTTTGTATGCTACCAAGTCTATCCGATTTTTCGGATCGTCTGGATTAGTTTTACCGATTTTGAATTTCTTAGCACCGAACCGGCTAACTGGATCGGCTTTGGCAACTACATTGAGGCGTATAACGACCCCTTAATGTGGAAAAGCATGGGGCGCGCCGCTTTTTTTACGGTTATGTTCCTGCCTGGCACTATTATTTTTCCGTTGATTTTAGCAATTTTGGTCGACCGGGTTCGCCATCCCCTGCTGGCCACTTTGTACCGACTCATATTACTTATTCCGGCGCTGATACCCAGCACTCTGGTTTTTGTGCTTTGGAAGTGGATGTACAACTATCAGATCGGTCCGATTAATTATATGCTGGTTGAAGTGTTCAATATTTTCACGTTTTACAATGCGCCGCAGTGGCTGGGCGGGACCAATTTGACCCTGCCCTCGATTGCGATCATGGAAATCTGGTGGGGTTTGGGCTATCATTCGATTTTCTTTTTAGCGGGTCTGGCGTCAATTCCAAGAGAAATGCTGGAAGCAGCGCGCCTGGATGGTGCCAATGAATGGCGTGTCTTCTGGCACATCACTTTGCCTCGGTTGGCGCCAATCATGATGATTCTTGTGGTTTTGCGGTTCGGAACATCCATGGCGGTGATTGACGAATACCTGATATTTGGTGGTTTCAATCGAGGTGCCCCGACCTACACTTGGACCGTCTACATGTATGACCAGGCCTTCAATATTGGCTTGTGGCGACAAGGTTTTGCCGCAGCCGTCGGTATGATCGGGGCTGCGGTTATGGTGTTTTTTGTCGCTGGACTAGTCTATATATTCCGGCCAAGAGGTTGACGCGCAGGATGTTAAAGCAAGACATAAACTACGAAGCCAATACGCCACAGCAAACTTGGTTTGCGAAACATCGCTTTTCGATCATCCGCCATGCGGTGATCAATTTGTTCATGTTGATCATTCTGTTGCCGCTGTCCTGGGTTCTGATATTGTCAGTTAAATCGCTGCCCGATTCTATGCGTGGCCAGTTTTGGCCCCGAAAGTTCGACTTCACCCACTACTCTTATGTCTTTGAAAATATTCAAACGTTGACCAGCAACATGATGAACAGTATTGTAGTCACTGGGGCTACGGTGCTGTTGACAACGTTTTTTGCTGTGCTGGCCGGCTACGCACTAGTCCATTTGAAGCCGTGGGGAAAGACATTCGTTTTCACCATACTTCTGCTTTCGCTTTATTTTCCGACTCGTGTCGTTGCTATCATTTCGATTTATGAACTTCAGGATTTTCTGGGACTGATAAACGTCACCAGCGGGCTGATCCTACCTTACATCACGCTTAACCTTGCGATCAGTGTATTAATCATGCGGTCGGTTTTCCAACTGGTGCCGCATGAGGTGATCGAATCTGCACGTCTTGACGGTGCTGGTCTTTGGGGCACTCTTTGGTTCATTGGCCTACCGCTGGCAAGAAACGGCCTCGTGGTCGTATTCATCGTAAACTTTGTTACCGCCTGGGGAGAGTTCCTGCTGGCGTCAACTTTGATCAATGATCAAGAAGCGCGAACCATGCCGGTGGTTCTTGCTGCCGCTCAGGGTGGTATGGGCCAATGGGCATGGCCAAGGATAGCCGCCGTATACATAATTGTGGTGACGCCTGGCCTGATCGCTTTTACCTTTGCACAAAAGCTGTTCTTCAAAGGTCTGGCCGAAGGTGTAGTCAAGGGTTGAGCCTAAAAATAGCGGAATCACCCTGATTTATCAATTTGGCCCAGTTTTTGTGAGCTTGAAGTTCAAAAACGGCAAAGCTTCATTAGATGTATATTTGGGCACTTTTTTAATACCAGCTTGGTTTGAAGTCGTTTAAAGTCAAGCCTTGGCGGAAAGGGGGCTAAATCACGCGCTCAATCGATATACCACGGCAATCCATTTCGTAATCAAGCCCAGTTAATGGTGGCCGGTTGAAATGCCAAGTCACACCATTACGGGCGGCGCCACGCACCACAATTTCTTCTGCCAGGAAGCTGTGGAAATCAAAGACAGAATAGATCTGGACTGCAGTTGTATCCTGCCAGGTGGAGCCAAGCAACAGCATCCGGCGCTCCATTTCTCCAAGTACCCACCGGGCTTTGGCGCGTATCCCTTCTGCTGACGTATTACCGGCAGCAATAGCATTTCCGCCGTAGCTGGCTGTACCTTCGGGCACTTCGGCGCTGCCTGAAACAATGAATGAGCGGCGTTCGCTCATTTTACTTGTCAGGCTGCTGCTCTGGCGTGCGAAAGCAAAAGAGTGAAAACTTGGTTCGGTGGGGCCATTTAGTTCCGGGCACACATTGCTGCGCGCGACCGGATTGTCGCCTTGCTCGAGCAGTCCCCAATCTTCCAAGGTGCTGACATAAGTCTTGTTAAATGATCTAAACTCGGCGTCGTCGAATGGTGCAGGTGACCGGAGCTCGCAGGCACAAAAAGATTTTAACGGTTGTCCCGCCGCCTGAATGACTTCAGCTACGCGTCTGAACCCTTCCTCCATCGGAACGGGTTCGGAAAACCGAACCCGTTCGATCTCGTTACCGGGCACCGCAGCCACACCACAGGAGTATTGAAAAACACCTGGAACATATAGATATCCTCCTCCTGACATTTCTTTTGTAGGTTTCATTTTTCTCTCCCCAAGCCTGGTTATAAAAATATTATTCGACGGCCGGTGCACCGAAGAACGATAAATCCCGGGCAGGGGCTTGCAGAAACAAGAACGCCACGGGTTAGTAAAATCGAATCAAGGCGTGGCTTTATGGCGTCTAAAATTTTGTGTGCCACACGAGGCGACCGCCGAGGTTATTAGTCAGGATGTCAAGGGAGCCAATGTCAGAAAGCGCACTTTGGAATACTGCCTGTGTGATTGACGGAGTTCCATATTTGCTTCCAGGGTCTAGGCAACGTAATTAACTTTACGGACTTTATCGGCGGTTTTGCGTCTGGGCGTCTAGACCCAGAGTTAGCTATATCGACTACGCCGCGCGCCATTCGCCGCCCACCGCAATCCCAACCGAGGTCAGACGACGATCGAACGGAACAATCTCTCCAATGACATCCATCAGGTCGATCGGGCCATCCACTTCGCGGAATACACTGACATCCCCAATTGCTCCGGGCTGCAGATGCCCCTGGTCTGCCAACCCCAGAAGACGAGCTGGCGCGGCGCTCGCGGCCTCAATCACCTCGCCTAGGGACCAACCCAATGCCAAAAATTTGGTCATCACATGCAGATTGTCGTGCGCGGGTCCGTCCAGACACAAAGCATGTACATCGGATGAAATGACATCGGGACGGAAGCCCTTGTCCAGCATCGCCCTTGCTGATTTCCAAGAGAACGAGCCCATTCCGTGCGCAACGTCAAATATTACACCGCGTTTGCGAGCTTCAAGTATTGCTGGGCGAATTTCTCCTTTGCCGTTGACTGGCGCATTTGGAAACGGACGGAAACAATGAGTCAGCACGTCGCCCTTGCGCAGGCGCCCGACCACTTCCGTATAGGTGGGCGGCGGTTCGTCAATATGAACCATTAGTGGCAGGCCCGTTTCTTCCGCAACATCCATGGCCACATCCAACGGTGCGATACCAGACGGCCCGCTAGCATGCCGCCCGACGCGAACCTTAATGCCCACGATACTTTCGGAATATTCCGCCGCAATTTCCCTCGCCTCGTGCGCCGCCATCAGCCGCATGTTATGGCTTTCGCCTACCATAATTCGTGAGGAAAACGCGTAGATTCCGGCAAAGCTGATGTGAAGATAGGCCAGCATACGGGGGAATGCTGGTTTCAGAACATGTCGCGCAAAACCGGGATAATTTCCGGGTCCTGCGCTGCCAGCATCCACCAGAAGTGTGCAGGCGGACTTTAGCGCGTAACTGTCAGGATCGACGCCAAGGGAAGTACCGCCCCAATAGATATGGGTATGTAGATCAATGAGCCCCGGCGTGACGATAGTACCCCTACCGTCCACAATTTGGGAGTTCGCAGGCACATCTACATCTAGCCCAGCTACCTTGCCGTCTTGGATGACCACATTTGCCACCCGATCAATACCCTGCACAGGATCGATAACACGCCCACCGCGGATCACAAGATCGCCGCTCATGGCAGACTCCTCAGGCCGGTTGAAATTGGTTGTGTCTGCTGCTCTAGTTTAGCATTAGTCATAAAAGCATCCCTTCTTGGGACTTCAGTTCACTCGCATCAGAGAGCAGAATCGAGGTTATCCTAGTCCCTCTTTCTGGGCCTCGGCACGTATAATGGTCATAAATCGAGCGTGAGAGCCTGTTTCAGGTTTGTCAAGTATCATTCACCTAAAAGCTCTATTTTGCGATTTTAAAATATCAACCAAATTGGAATTCTTTGATAATCCAATATTTGACGACCCGCGCGCCAGACTGAAAAGAAATTGTGGATCATGCGTTCGCAAGGCGGCCGCTGCCAATTGGGTGTCCGCTGCACCACTTTCAACAATACGGGCAACAGCTGTTGGGATTTCCAGAATCTCTTGCCGTATCTGAGTCTGTAACATGGTGACGTCCTATTCCTGCGAAAGGCGAAGTTCGGCGACGAAATTATAGGTATCACCGCGATAGATTGACTTCGTGAACTCAACAACGCGACCATCGCCAAGGTACGACGTGCGTTCGATGTTCAGACCCGCATCGCCCGGATCAACCTCAAGAAGATCCGCATTCGCATGTCCAAGGTTGATCGCCGAGATTTTTTGTAGGGCGCGCACAGGGCGCAGGCCTGATTTTGCCAACACCTCATACAGGGATGTTTCGACGATGAGTGGATTGGGCAGCATCCCGAGGGATAAAGAGGCACGTTCGATTGCCATCGGCTTGTCGTCCGCGCGGCGCAAACGCGCGATCCGTGATACGGACTGGTCGGGGGCCAACGCAAGCGCCATGACCTCATCTGGCGAGGGCATAAAGATACCGCGTTCGAGCCAAACACTTGTCGATGTCATCCCACGCCGCTTCATATCTTCGCTGAACGATGTGATCAGAGACAGCGACTGTTCGATCCGGTGCGCATCAGAGGCGACAAATGAACCGGACCCCTGGCGCTGGACGATCAATCCTTCTTCGACAAGCGACTGGATGGCTTTGCGCACCGTGACGCGGGAAAGATCGGTCAGTTTGGCGACTTCACGTTCCGGGGGCAAGGACACGCCGACCTTCAACACGCCCTCGTCTACGCCTTGGCTTATGCGTTGGCGCAGTTGCAAATAGCGCGGCCCACCTTCTGACAACAGCCATGCGTCCGGATTAAGAAATTCTGCTACGTTCATACGTTATACCTGGCTGCTAAAAGTACTGCGTCGCGCGCAAGCATGAACCCACCATCCAACGCCGTCCCCGCAGGGGCGCGCAGGCCCGACAACGTCCCGTCCGTCAGGGCATTACAATAGCTCGCCCCGATGCCGCCTATAAAACAAATCGGATCGCCGTCCTGAAACCCTAACGCATCAAGGCTGGCCTGAATGTAACGCGCACCTTGCATCATCAAAGCATTCGCATGGGGATCATCGGCTTTGGCTGCGGCAATTACAGTTTGTGCAAATGCGCCAAAGTCACGCGGCGTTGCTGAAAAACTAAAGTTAGAGACTGCGACCGGATCGTTTTGAAACTTTTCAAAAAGATCCAGCGTTAAGTCTGAATCGGGCACTATGCCATCATAACACTCAAGCACACGTTCCATCGCTTTGCGGCCCAACCATGCACCTGACGCTTGATCACCAATGTGAAAACCCCAACCACCGAGGAACTTGATGTCTTTGTTGTTCTGTACCGCCAGAAAACTGCCCGTACCCAAAGACACCAGAAATCCATCACGTTCTGCGAATGCGCCTGCAACAGCCGTCACACGATCATCGGTCACAGTCGTCGCTCCATAACAAAGTGCAGTCTTGATACGTTCGCCATCTGCATCGGACAAAACCCCAGCTAAGCCGATGTGTGCGGTTGCGCGCGAAAGCAAGGCATCTGTAGTACCTGCACTATCTGCGGCTTCTTTCACCGCAGCTTTAATATTTGCGACTGCTCCGTCAAAATCGGCCATCGCGTTCGCAGGCCCACCCTCTGCACGCGCCAAAATGCCACCGAACGCCGTACCAACCGCCGCACGGCAGCGTGTTCCACCACCATCGACACTGATTAAAACGGTTTTAGAGAAATCTTTCATACCATACCTTTATAATACCTAAAGCGATTATAGAAGATATTTCTGGGTGTAAGTGTTGTTTTGCGCTAATCTATCCGGTTATATCAAAAAATCGTAGACAATCGGTATTTGAAAGGTCTTACTTATGAAGAAAGAGGTATCGTATGCTGCTGCCGACAACTGAAGCGCTGCCAGATCAAACTCCTGTCGATTCCGTTTCGGCGGAGCAGGCCGCGGCATTGATGCTTGATGGCCACATGGCAGCACTATCGGTCATCACACCCGCGCTGCCCCAAATCACCAAAGCGTCGCAGCTTATGACCCACGCCATTAAAGGCAGTGGCACGCTTCACTATGCAGCAGCAGGAAGCTCAGGCCTTCTTGCTCTTGCTGATTGCTGCGAATTAGCGGGCACATTTGGTATTTGGGAAAAGCAGGTCCGCATTCACATGGCGGGCGGTATTCCTGTCAGCGCGGCGATGTCCGGCGATGTCGAGGATGACATTGAAAGCGCACGCGCCGTCGTGGGAGCTGCCACACCAAAAGACGTGTTTATTATCCTAAGTGCGAGTGGCACAACTCCC
>Ga0308006_10000686_pt1 | contig 12457 bp, 12 predicted proteins | sample Neamet69_FD_203150 | JGI IMG/M metagenome (GOLD analysis project Ga0308006, IMG submission 203150) | Marine microbial communities from water near the shore, Antarctic Ocean - #69 | ecosystem: Environmental > Aquatic > Marine > Unclassified | place: Southern Ocean | collected 2014-06-07 | reverse complement strand
TATACAACCCCATCACAACTGTTGTGAATACGGTTACCGTCGCGACCGTGTACACCTTTGTCTGCATCGTTGAATCACTTATGGTCATGATCAACACAATCACAAAGGTCGCTACCAGCATTATAATCTTTGTCATATCTTCCATCGTTCGTTCGGGGGTCTTTGCGTATGGTGATGGAGCCATTGTATCGCGTTATACGTATTGTAATAACGTGATATAAAATAAATCAATTGTACGACCATCATCACAATCACCAAATAATTCCCGCCCAAAATAGTGGACGCAGAAACATGTGGTACGGAAGGTCGGTACCGGGTCGTCTAGCCAGTGTTGGGTGAGCATGGTGATGGTCGTGGTTGGATTCGCCTAACAAATTTGCGGTTCGGGATAACGAAAACACAGCATCCGATGAATTACATTTTTTTTCCGGATTTATACGTACCATCGGATGTAACTTCGGATGGTTCTTTATGTTAAATTTCAAACTTCCAATCACACACATGAACGCAGGTAAAATGTACCCCCAGAACGCCCATTCGTATCCCAACCCATACCACATTGTGGTGATGAGAATCGTCTTGGGAAGCCAATGGAACCGATTGAGGAATAACAATTCCGGAGTAAGAAACTGTTTCGGTACATATTTGAATTCCGTCTCGTGATATACGAACACCCATCCAATGAAAGCAAACAAGAACCCATCTTGGATTTGTGAATGGGGGTCGCCGGGTCGATCGCAGTATTTGTGGTGTTTTACATGGTGGGCGGCCCACCACAGGCACCCTTTCTGGTTCGCCAGTGACCCGATGATAGCCAACAGGAGTGTCATGGGGCGCGATGTTTTGAACGCTTTATGCGAAAAGTATCGGTGGAGACATACGGACATTCCTACACCTTCAAAGAACATGAACGATCCGTAGGCGAGAAACAATTTGAATATGCTTATGCCTGGATTCGGTAGAAATATCGTGAATGGAAGTAGTGCGATTCCATGTCCCAATGCTTCGGTTATGAAATGGGTCATTTTATATTATATATAATATAATATAATAAATACGTCCAACATATCATCATCTAACACATGTTTGTATCAAATCAATCAATGGAATAGTTCCCAGTGCCAATATTGTCCTCGGTAAACAACTCGGCCGCAACATTGGCACTGGTCGTCTGTAGAGCCAGAGGCTTCGCTGGGTCGGGTGCAACGGTTCGCGATTCCATCTCATCGTTGGATATATTCTTTACATTGACGAGATTTCCATCCTCGGTAAGAGTCTGGGTGAGAAGATTGCCGCTCTCCATCGCCTTCTTCTTATTATCTTCAATCGCCTGTGCCTTCGTCTCTCGGACTCTCGCCTCAAACTCAGTCTTGGCCTTATCCTCATTCGTCTTCTTATCCTTCATGAGTTGGTTCAACTCATCCTCCAAGTACTCAACCTTGCCAGTCTTGTACGCCTCTGGATGGAACGGCATCCACATCCCCACGGATCCAACGTAAACGTCATGGGACGGATCGATTTCACGCAACTTCTTGCACATCATCTCTGCCTCTTCCTGAGTCGCAAATACGCCCCTCACCTTCACCCCACGGGTACTGGTACGGAAACTGTTCTCTCGGTCAAACTGTTCGTTCAACTTATCCCCGAACCGCTCAATGTAGTTCTTGTAATCATCGCTGATTGCGGATGACGCACGAATCTCCGCCTCCTCGCTCTCCACGAATTCCTTTAGGTCGCCCTGAACTCCCTCCACGTCCAACTTGTACTTGAAGGCGAGGAAGTTTGTGAACTGGGTGAACTTCTCAAGGGACTTATTCATGTCCCAGGTATTAAGGAATTGTTGGAATAGGTACTCGTCCTTACTCTTTAGGATTCTCTCGGGGGAGATGAACGACAGACACGTAAACTTCTGTCCAGAGATGGCCGGGTCCTCGTCCAACAGATCGACGTACTTTACGTTAGGAGAACCATCGGGGTTGGTTCTGCGCTCGCACGGAGTGGATGTGGTGGATTGTGTGTTCTGGGGCTTTGATAGAGACATGTACAATGTATACACTGGATTCTTTATATGGTGTTTGATGTGTTGAATTGCACACAACCACACGCACATCAACCACACATTCTAATAATATTTTTTGTGTACGTAGTGTATAAAAATGGGAGGCGTCACTGATATGTTTGATATGTCAGATCTTCTGGTTCGTGCCATCAAGTACATTGTTGAGGGTCTTGCGGTCGCCATTTGTTGCTTCCTCGTTGGGTCCAACCGAAAGGGTGGGGGATTCAGCGTTGAGGAGACGGCGATTGTTGCCCTCACCGCCGCGGCGGTCTTTAGCATCCTCGATACATACATTCCGACAATGGGTGTCACTGCCAGGTCTGGTGCTGGATTCGGTCTCGGTGCCAACCTGGTCGGTTTCCCCGCTGGAGGCATGAGGTGAAGTGGTTGAATAACATATAGCATAATATGAAATGATATACTGATGTAAATCATTTCAACACAACTTGTGTATACAATTACATATCAAATGAACGCAATCATGTCATTAGATACAAATGGAGTTTATTCTGTTGACGGTCATCTGGCGTTCTCTGCCACGACGGATATGATGCATTTCAAACGTATGACCGCCGGCGGACACCTCATAATGGGTCGCGCGACATATGATTCATTACCGGGACCACTTCCAGGGAGAACCCATTGGGTGATCTCATCCGATACAATGGTTCGTGTGAACGTACCATGCGTACATTTTGTTGATGGATGGGATACGATGATTGAACGATTGGTTGCGGATGGTGTTCCTCACGATACTGTGTGGGTTATTGGAGGGAGTCGCGTATGGGGTGATGCGTATGACCGGTCACTGATTGGGAAGACGTATATCACCCGGTGGTGTGGTTCTGTTGTGGTGGATGGACCGACAATTCCTCAAATGAAATCATTTGATTGTGATAAATGGGTTGGTGGGTGGATTCAACGTGTTATCGCCGTACACCCCGTATCATCCACAGCACCCGCCCATGTCATAATTCGGTATTCTGCTCCCATTGTGCAGACACCCACCCCACCCCACCACACACAATATCATGATCTGGCTCGGTATATCATAACAAGCACTGATCCCAGAACCACCCGAAATGCAATCACCCATTCATCATTCGGTCACTCACTCACATATGACCTCAGGGATGGGTTTCCACTCCTCACTGCGAAACGTGTATTTTGGCGAGGGGTGCTCCAGGAATTTCTGTTCTTTTGGAGGGGGGATACCGACACCAAAATACTCTCTGCACAAGGTATTAATATCTGGAAGGGGAATACATCGCGTGAGTTTTTAGATAGTGCGGGGCTCCCGTACCCAGAAGGAATGATGGGCCCCATGTACGGATACCAATTCCGTCATTACGGTGCGCCATATGATGGGGAGAGGGGTGGCACTCGGGATGCAGGGGTACCCGGACACGATCAGGTGGTACAGTTGATTCGTGGACTTACCCATGACCCCCACTCCCGCCGCCATCTCCTGACAACCTACAACCCCACCCAGGTTGCGGAGGGAGTGCTGTACCCCTGCCACAGTCTCGTGGTCCAATTCTACGTGGAAACTGATGGGTCTCTGAGCATGCAAACCTACCAACGATCGTGCGACCTTTTCCTTGGGGTTCCCTTCAACATCGCATCATCGGCACTCATGCTACTTACCATCGCCAGAATGGTCGGGCGTGTTCCAGGCAAAATGTGTATGGTATTGGGCGACGTCCATGTGTACGACACCCATGTCGCCGCGGTGAAGGAAATGCTGACGCGGAAAGAGCGGGTGCCTCCAGAAGTGGCGTTTGATGTTGTGGGGTGCGAAGTGAGTGAGACGGATACAGATGCGGTGATCACGGAAAAACTTGCTCGGGTGGTGGATACCCGCTACTGTTTATCGGGATATGATCCGGCGCCCGCCATAAAGGTTGCGATGGTTGCGTGAGATAGCGATGTTACATATGCGAAAACGGTTTATAGAGTATAATGTAATCATATCAATGCCGACCTTTCCAGATACACCCAGTGATTCCGTCCACACCACCAACCCCCAGTACACCCCTGACCAGATTGCCACACACAACACCGACTCCGACTGCTGGCTCCAGATCCACGATAAAGTGTATGACGTGACAAAGTATTTGGACTCCCATCCGGGAGGAGCCGAGGTTATCCTAGATACCGCAGGCGGGAATGCCACGGATATGTTTGAAGATATTGGACACTCCAAGGGAGCCAGGCGACAGTTGGCAAAGTTCCAAGTTGGTGTGGGGGAGGTGGGGGCGGGGGTTGGGGAGGGGAAGAATGTGGTGGTGGCATCGGGATCAGGCAATCAGATGGTTGTCCTGGGCGTAGCCATCATCGGTGCTCTCCTGGCCATCGCTGTCTGGGGATGGGTGGGGTAGGGCGACTGGTATGGCTGGTATGGCTGGTGCGGCTGGTGCGGCTGACACGGTCGTCACGGCTGGCTCAACATTCACTCGGTGCGGGATTATGACATTAATTTGTTGGGGACACATATGGACCAATGTTTTCTTTTCGCGCCATAATTTTCGTCTGGTGGACCACGGTTTGCGTTGTGTCGCCGAATGTTACATATACGTGGTGATATCTATCTATCTACATTCATTTGTTACCATTACACACCACGCACCCAAACCCGTCGTCCAATCCACAACATCAACCATCCACCCACCCCCAACCACATATGCCCGATCGCATCATTCCCATGGTACACGACCCATGCGAGGGCACGACAATGGGGCATTGGGGCGTAGAATGGCGACATGATGAGTCCAGACCATGTGACGGGCGTACACAGCCACGGATAAACGTTGGCGGCAACATAGTGAATAAATATACATCCCGTGTATGAGGCAATCAATGCTTGGAATTCAGGAGGAATTGTAAGTATGCGTTGCGATGGGACACGCATCTTTGGTAGGGATAGAGTGGGCATTGGTACGTAATATAGTTTGATAGAAAATCTCTAAATTGTTTGGTGTGAACACACCATATAGAGATATTGTACATATACATCATACACATGTCGTACTACAAGGCGTTGGACGCAAATATTGGGAAGTTCGCTCATATGGATCGGAATCCGTACACCCATGATAACGGGTTGCGACCAGTATACAACGCAATCATGCGATTCGTGAATGATTCGGTCGCCCCCGTGTATGATGTTACTATCGAATCCATTTCGGGGGCGTACCGCGATTGGTTCGCCAATGCCTCATTAGTGAACCTCCCCTTTTGCGAATCCCCATACGCACTGTCCCCGCATGTACCCCAACTCGCCTCCGCCGCCGCCCACTTCCCCTACATTCCACTGATGATGTTGGGTGTGTTGTGGGGGGCACCCAGTGTATTCAAGGCAAACGCGGACACAATTCGCACCACAAAATCCATGCTCCTCATACAATTGATTCTCCAATCGGCGACGTGTGTGGGCCATATCATCCCCAACCCCCGTGCCCTACTCATCCAAGAAGTATCCATCCTCGCGACCATGTCGTACCTCATTTACGTACACCACGCGTTCACCACTGGGATGAAGTACCGATTCAGGACATCACTCCTCATTTCCGGAGTCATGGTTGGGGGATTTCTCACAGTTGGGTTGATGCCTCTTATATCCATATCCGCCGTTTGTGTAGGAACCACGGTCGTGTTCATCCCCAATGCATTTGATAGGTTTACGCGACGGTCGGCGCGACTTCTCATGGGACTGATGTGTTTCGCCATTGCGGAACTGTTGGTGGAAGAATCGCAATGTGCGAGACTCATGTCCGTATCCACCACTTTCCCGTGGCACGTCATGTTTGATCTTCTCTTCTGGCAAGTCATTGCCACGATTCCGCCCATGATTCTTCTCAGTGATCCAGTGGATGGATGGATCAAGTGATGGGTGTGATGGGTACATAGATGCACTCTACACTCTACACTCTACACTCTACACTCACCAATCTTTCAATCGTTTTTCGTGATACATGTCATTGAACTGGTCGTTTACAAATGTAAAACATTTGTATAAGAATGCGGGGAATAGGATCGCCAATATCGGCCCACATAAAACTCCCGAAACCAACGATCCCAACATTAGTAAATATAATTCAGTGGTGGACACTGATGTTGCTCGCTCATGACTGAATTCAATGCCCATCACATATACGCTCGTAATATCATTTGGATGCGTTTCGTACATGGGTATGTCAGGAAGGTCATATTCACATGCGAATATCAATCGTAATTGGGTATTTTTATCACGTACATCATGATAAAATATATTTTGATCCGGTCCAATAGGTTGTGCCGACTGGGCGTATAATTCGTTTGTATAGTTCATTGGAATATAATCTCGAATATTTGTATCTATTCCGCATATATCAAATGGAGTGTATATATGAAAGAACGTATTGTCTACAAATGTCGTATCCATTGATATTTCATAAGGGGTATGGAACTTTATTTTCGCCGTCAGTTTATAATCGTGTATGGAATATACAACCGATGTATCGCCGACCATTTCTGTATCATTTATTTTCACATTGATTGGTATTCGTTGCAATTTTCGTTTTATTATGGGAACAGTTGTGTGATTGGTTAATCGCGAAACTCTTGACATGTTTACAAGCGACATTGTGCCACAATAATCAAGGATATGGGGCATCCCACTAACCATGCACTCAAATTTAGATAACTGCCCCATACCAGGTGATTCTTTTATAATATGATGTGATATATCCAAATCCATTTCGATTACACTCGGTGGTTGATATGAAATTAATTTCATATCAATAGTTTGCAATATATGTACATGCACAATTCTTATTTAGACAGCAGTGTTAGATTGGAAGTGCTTGGCAAGGGCGGTCTGGAGGTGGACCCCGGTTCCGGTGGTACCAACACTGACAACAACGGTTCCCTTCTCAACCCCAAGAAGAGTCCTAAGTTTCTCATCGGGGTAAATCTTGGTGCCCTCATTGGCATCGTTAAGTTTGTTGGCCTTGACATAATCGCACACAAGGGAGGTGACCGCACTGGAAGTCATCTTGGTTCCCTCGGGTTGCTTAATGAAAGCAGCAAGTTCGTTGGAAAGAGTTCTCTTCTCGGCGATTCCCTTTGGCTCTCTAGCAGCATTCTTTCTAGAATCCTTCTTCTTGAGAATCTTGGCGTAGGCCTTCAACTCCTTGCTGACAATCTTATCAATGGAACGCTCGTCGGCACGGATAGATGCCTGGAGAGCGTTGATCTGCTTCCACTTGTCGGCGATAGTGGCATTGTAGGAATTGATGAGATCCTGTGTGGTGGCGGTAGAAACCTCTGTATCGGTGGGAGCAGAGTCATTGGTGGTGGCAGGAGCGGCAACCTTGGCAACGGGAGCGGTGGTGGCAGGAGCGGCAACCTTGGCAACGGGAGCGGTGGTGGCAGGAGCGGCAACCTTGGCTACGGGAGCGGTGGTGGCGGCGGCAACCTTGGCTACGGGAGCGGTGGTGGCAGGAGCGGCAACCTTGGCTACGGGAGCGGTGGTGGCGGAATTCTTAGTAGTAGGAGCGGTGGTGGTCTTGGTTTTCTTGGAAGGCATTGTACTATGTAATAGGGTGTCATATCTAAACCCTTTTTAGTAAAATTACCCCATACAATCATGCATACACACATGGTGCATAATGTGTGTGTGTGTGTGTGTGTGTGTGTGTGTCGTATATACAACTTAAAGGGATTGAGTTTTTATGCAATATATTTACATGTACCCTACCGTACCCCGATGCGGTTCATCGATCACACCACCGAATAGTATAGTGCGGGCATTGTATCGGCGGCCGATGCGCTCACCAACGTCAACGCAGTCAACGCATACATCGCCCCCAACTTTCTCATCTCGTTGTCGTTGGAACTCAATAGCCGATGTAAAATGTGGAGCAAGCAAGTTTGTAAATCCTCGCGGGTTAAATCGCCCAAATCGCTCCTATATCGCGACAGTAAGGGCGTTCCATGGGACGGAATTATAGTCAGTTTCATCTCCATCGATAATTTTGCTCGCCAATCCCATATATCCCGCACATGTCTAATGTACCGAATCAATGTAGGGCGATCCATTGTAGTGAACCATTCCAAAGATGTATAGTTCCCCATCGCATCCATTTGCTGACAATATGTGATGATTCGGCTCCTAAATATGGTTGGAAACTCGGTGGATGTACTTGTTGCGCCATCAAATTCGGTATTCACCTCGTACCCCAACAGTTGGGTTATTCCAATCAACCGGATCATGTCATTCCACACGGATCGGTCTATTGTCTCGCGCGTGTACGGATTCTTTACAATACGACCGTTCAAACGCGGTGGAGCCATTTTGTATAAATTTTCCAAAGAGCACAGTTCGAACCCATACACGCATCCCTGCTTGTCGGCGATTGACATAAAATCAAAGAACCCAATATCCGCGATATCTTCCATTGACACTGTATCGGTATCATTCGTACAAAGACTTCGGTTGAATACCGCGGGACCCTTCAACGAGATCAATGTCCTGACAATATATCTCCTACCCAATGCCTGCATTGATACAATGGTATGCGATAGACGAAGGTAATTGTATGCGCGATTCAACAACTGTTGTTTGTTTCCGCCCAGTGGTTGGTCATGTTGTCGGAGAATACCCTTTAATTGTGCGATACTGAATTTCTCGGTTTCTAGGATTTTGTACTGGGACGCGGTTAGCGTGTGTAGTTTACCAGAGGTGCTTTTACTCTTGGTACAACACACAACCTCGCGTGAAATAGAATTCATATACTGAGAAGCGGATGATTTGTTTCTGTACAAGGAACTCCCCCCCTTCACAATACGCATTCTTCTATTGAAATGAACGGTTGGAGCGACGGGTGGCGGGTGTATCGTGCCACTCTCTGTTGGGGTAGGCGGTACTACGTTCATGGCGTTACATTGTATACGCGTTATATACTTAGATTGATATGGGGTGGGTTGGGGTGGGTTGGGGTGGGTTGGGGTGGGTTGTTAACTGTCTCTGTACAAGTCTAAATTTTTATTGAAAAATTGATTCTGCCCGTATAGTTACGGTCGTAAGACATACAATAATTACATACACTACAGCAAGATATGGGTGTTAGAAAGTTAATGAGGTTGATTGGGGAGAAATGCACACAAGATGGTCCACGGAGTGGGTCGCAGTCGATTCATTTCACAATGCTTCGGGGAAAAACAATAGTCGTGGATGCGAGTATATACATGTACAAATTCAAACAGGACGGAGTGTTTGCCGAACTATTTTATAGTTTTGTTTCTACAATGAAACATTATGGCATAACGCCGATATTCGTGTTTGATGGTAAACCATCGGGGAACAAAACCCAGACACTTAGTACACGAAGAGATGTCCGTGTATCCAGCACGACCCAGTATGATCGGTGTGTTGGAGAATTGACAGTTCTAAAGGACGAACTTGATATCGCAACCAATACTCCAGGGACGAGTAGTCTGGCGTTGCGGGATATGAAACAGAGTATTGTGCGGATGACCCATAAAATTGGTCTGTTGCGAAAGGCCAGTGTCGTTTTGACAGGGGCCGATTTCGCAGTCGCAAGGACTATTTTGGACGCAATGGGAGTATTTCACACAACGCCTTCGTACGAGGCCGATCCATTGTGTGCGAAATTCGTAATCAGTGGCATGGCATATGCGTGTATGAGCGAAGATACAGATATGTTTGTATACGGATGTACCCGGGTCATTCGTTCGGTGAATGTAGTGGCACGCAAGTGCATGCTATACACAACGGGCGACATTATGCGTACATTGGGCGTTTCGTTGCGAGTGTTCCGCGCAATCACTTTCTTGGCAGGAAACGATTATGGACAAAATATGGGGGGATTTGACAAGGCATATAATGTATGGAAAGGAATGAAAGATGTAGATGCGTTTATTCACCACACAACAAAGGTGTTGGGGGAGACCGATGTATCCTATGTGGAGATGAATGATGAGTATGATATGTCAATGTGCGACGACGCTGTACATGCGTATAGCAAGGAAAGACATTCCCTTAGATGTGAACGGTCGGTGGTACACAGCGTTATGCGAAATCACGGTTTTATATATGTTTGCTAATGTGGATGCAGTGGCAATTATTTCATTATTTTTCTCTCACTCGCATCAATTCGATATTCGGTACCAATGTGCGCGGTGAATCGCAGCATGTGATGTCACCGAATCGCATCAAAACACTATCTCCTGTTTTCTTTAATACGGTGGCCAGAGTTGGGTCTGAGAATTTTGCCTCGTATATAGAGAATCTCTCTTTGTCGGTCGCCTCTTTACCCCTGGTTATACTCTTGGGGATGGATTTCACGTGCTTGGATATCAATCGCGCATCCGATGATACATCGGATCGACTCTTTTTTGCAAACACCGTATAGTACTCGGGGTACGCCTTGTATGGGATGGCAGCCAAATAATGGGCCACGGACCCCCATGTGTGCTTATCATGAGTTATATCGCACATCCATTCATCGGATAGCATGGCCCGCCACCCTACCTCTCCATGGAGAGAAATGTACGATACCAGTTTGGGTACAGCAGTTCCCTCACTGACATGCAATATATTTTCTCTCACCGAATCATTCGTCGCATCCAAATACGTCTCCGCATCCACATATTCACCCACCCCGAACCCCGGAATTTCATTTCCGACGGCGGTCGAACAAACGTACCGGGTGGATGATGTGTTGAACGGGGCGAGTGAATGGGCGGTTGTATCCATGTCAACAACCGGTGCGTTCGCGGCGGCGATGCATCGGATGGTCCACGGGAGAGTTTCCTGGGTGAACACAGTGTTTCCCTTATATTTCACCAACTGACATGTGGAATCATCCATTGCGACGCATACGATGGGTGTGGGTGTGGGCGTGGTTGGGTGGGAAGCACCCCCCAATGGTTCGGGCGACATGTGAACCCAGTATCCAACCTCTGTGGACGAGTCGCACACGAAACATAGGATGCGGATTTGAAAATGATTCTCCATCATAGAGAGAAATGGGATATTCACGGGTACGACATGGGATGAGATATCGCCCACCAAATCATCGCTATTGTCGCATTGATTGAAATCCCAGATTCCCGTTCGGACCGCGAACCGATCCAACAAATCCACTCCCCGCCGCAATCTACCAAACGATACCTTATTATCACTCCCTTTATCAATTAATTTTTTGGCCTCGTTCATATCACCAGTGGATGTTCCGCGCAACGTATCATTGTCGTCCGATAGTTTATCCATGTGTCGTTTCATTTCACCAGTGAGATCGCGGTATGATTCACACATGGATACCGTGGGTTGCGCATCGTTCGCCCCAATGTATTCACCGAGAGAAATGCGAGTTTTATCGTGATCCATCGGTTGCTGAGATATGGAATTTAATGCAATCAGTACACAATCCAATGTATCGGCGGACGAACCACGGGATGTATTGGTAGATGCGTTTACGGAATCGTTCACGGAAACGGTATGGATCTTCGTGGACTTTAACACGTATCCCAACCAATCACTTCCACTTCCTCTTTTGGGTTTTTTTATAGTTTTTCGTTGAGAACTTTTATCGCGGGATTTTGTTGCGTTGTTCGCATTGGTGTGCCATTTCTCTCTTTGACATAGTTTTGAAGATTGGATAGGAATGGCCTTCAACTTTGTTGTGAACCGTCCAGTATTGATTTGGAACGGCGAAGGTGAGTATGTGGGACCCTTGTAGGTCGGATCCTCATGGGTCGATCCACCCCCCATCACCTTTCCCCTCCACACACTGGCGGATCTAATTGGTCGCGCATCGCGAATCACGCGCTTCGCATTGCGAAATAACAACGGGTTTCCTAAACGAGATACGTCCACGTCCCCCACGTCGTCCAAACATGTCCGCGATTGAGCGGCCGATATCTCAAACAATCCGATCCGCACGTACTGTTTGTCTCGCATCGCGTATATGGAATAGGTATTGATTCCAGGTACCGTTTCCGTGTCACACAACCCCACCATGATATCAACTTCTGTGTCGTACATATCAACCGTGAATATACATAAATCCGTCCCAATATCTTGGGGCGATAGATCCGCGTGTTCGGGGTACTGGTACGTATTATCAATGACAGACCACACCATCAGTATACGATGTATACAATGTACAGAGAGAAATTGGTGTGAGTGGATCCGCACAAGTGTATAGAGATATATCCGGTAATTATACCAATGTACCCCCCCTCGCCCCCCTCACACAATCCACTCTATTTCATCTATATAACCGCCCGATGTTGGTTCGCTCCCGTGGAATGTATAGTGTGTAGGGTATTTACTGATAAGTATGCTGAAGGGTCATTACTCGATTCAGTGTACGCACGCACGCGCGATAT
>Ga0308006_10000669_pt1 | contig 12552 bp, 7 predicted proteins | sample Neamet69_FD_203150 | JGI IMG/M metagenome (GOLD analysis project Ga0308006, IMG submission 203150) | Marine microbial communities from water near the shore, Antarctic Ocean - #69 | ecosystem: Environmental > Aquatic > Marine > Unclassified | place: Southern Ocean | collected 2014-06-07 | reverse complement strand
GCAAGTAAGGTTATACAACGATGAGCACCCTATTGTTTTGAATAGCCATTCCACATATTGTATGCAATTAGTTTCATCTTTCCAATAATTTGCAGTTATTTGCGTAAATTTCCAAGGCAATAACCCGGGAAAAAACTCTGAAACCGCCCGCTGCGGAGTATTGTTATGAAAATCCAAGAACCCACCACCGCCGTAATTCTCCTGAAAATCTGTCTTGCTAATCCGGTACCAATCCTCGGGCAATTTGTAGTTCAGATGCGCGCCCAGCCAGTCCATATAATGGCGGCGATTAGTTGAATTTTTCCAATAGCCTTGGGGAACTGATTTGAATTTCCAATCATGAAAAATGTGGTTGGGGTAGGTATCGCGAACCAGTGCAATGGTAGAAAGCCCGAATGTCGACAAAAGGCCCGCGCCATTGTGTTGGGTGATTACTGGTTTGGTCAGTTGATAGAATCCGTCGAGTGATGTCATGTCAAGTTTGGTGTAAATCCACGCCATGAAATCCAGTTGATTTTTCCTGCTAAGCCAGAAACCATTTTGCGCCAATTTGAACTCCCAGCCGTTCCAGTGGTGGAGGGGAAACATGGCGCGCATAAGTTCATCGCGGGAGCCGTGGTATCGCGCGAGCCAGCCGGGACCATTGGTTTGTTTGGAAATGGTTGTTTTCGTAATGGTGTAAAGAGCGAGTTGGGTGGTGAGGTTGAGGGTGGATGCGAGCCATTGGCCGTATATTACGACGGGTGGATCGGGTTCGGACGAATCAACCGTGCGAATCATTTGTGTATATACCGTGTACATATTGTATATCTAAGTTGTTTTAAGGGTTATTAATACATCCGGGGGCGGCGGGGAGACTTTTCTCGAGCCTAAGTTTCTCTTTCCTTTTTTCGTATGCGGCCCGGTTATATATTTTACGTTGTTCTGATGTGCTTCCTGTATTTGAGCGGTAATTATTTGTCTTTTGGTAGTCGCGGACACGGTTCTTGTGTTCATCTCGATGGGCCAGGTAATAGTTGCTGTTTTGCAATTTACGTTTTTCATTACTTATATTTGCAATGACAAGTTTCGCCTCCGTTTCCTCCAATTTCGCAGTTAGAAGTCGATTCGCTATGAGAAGTTCCTCGAATGTTTGGAGCGGTTGGTCGGCGGTTGGAACGGCGATCGGTTGGTTCATGGTACCATGTATGCAGGGGATGTGTCTAAACTCTTGTGGCCCCCAAATGCATCCTGGCATTTCTTGTGGAAATATTTAGTAAACGCTTTATCAAATACCTTTTCATTTGTGAGAATGGCGTCCACCATATCGCTGCCGACCATGTCTGCCATATTGCTCAAAAATCCAATCCATTTATCGAATCCTTCAAATTGGTTGCGACGGCAGATATGTTTTTCCTTTTCCTTGTTCATCGCAATCGTCACAATGTCAATCAACCCCAACTCCGTGCCGGTCGCCGTGCCGGTCGCCGTGCCGGTCGCCGTGCCGGTCGCCGTGCCGGTCGCCGTACCGGCCTCATCCAATACGCGGGAAATCCATCCAAATAATTGATTTTTATAATTGTCAATGTACCGTTCCATCGCTGCCGCCATGGTGTGACGGAGACCCGTATCGAATGTTACGTCGGTCGGCCATGTAAATCGATGGAACGATTTTTGCCTACATACAAACAAATATGTTATCACTGGTTTGCCACCGTATCGGTCCGCGTTGCGTTTCGCCCCATCGCTCGCCCCATCGCTCGCCCCATCGCCCTTCATCATAGATAGTATAAACCGCTCGACCAACAATTTGATCATGGTTTCCCAGTGATTAATTTCATTGTAGTCTGTTTGAATAGATACATGGTACACTTCTGTATCTGTATGACCGATTATATTCGGGTTGAACTGCATCGGCAAATGTAAATCCCCAGTATCAAATTGAATCACTGGTTCAATATTCCAAAAAATCGAGCTGTTGCCGAGCGAGCCCTGCATTGCATCGCGAACCACTTCCCGGATATTAGCCGATTCGGCAACCAGGATACCCTCTTTCTTGGTCCCACTGCTGCCGACCGCATCGCTGCCAGCCGCATCGTCGAAATATTTTGTCAAATTGTACATTGTGCTAGGAGAGATGTCCACGAAAGGACGTCGTTGATCCAATATCAAAGCATAGTGATGAAGAAGAGCTTCGAACGGCTCCATATTGAAAAGAACTTCATATTTTTTTGCGATATCCTTGCGGTCGTTATAATTCGAGAAAATCTTCTTAATACCGTCAACTTGTTTGTTGAGAATTCGTTTCCATTCGGGTTTAGTTGACAATTCACATAGATACAAATCCTTCCGTGGCGCATTGGGGGTATTATCCTTTTTACGCTCATTCAACCAATCGTAAAATTTATTGGTAGGTTTCGCTTGTACATGCAATCCGCGTATATTATTGATAATGGTTTGGAGTTGCATTTTAGTGGCATCTTGGGAGGAGGTATCGTAGCTCTTCAATATACCGGCCATCAAATACTGGATGTACAGTGCCCGCCGAATACAGTGGTACTCGTAATCCACCGTTTCCGCAGGCAGTTCAATTGGCGGGGGAATTTCAGGTTCCTCATAATCGGGAATATGTGCGGCTTTCATTAGATTGATAAGTTCCGCCGAATCGGAGTATTGAATAACCTTCTCTACCGTCATTGTGCTGCTGACAAATGGCTTACATTTCACCAAGTTGCATGCCTTGAACCGGGAAAATACATCGTCACATATCCCGCTATTCAACCCGAAATATGTCTTATATTTGGCCCTCGTCAGCGCAACGTGCAAATACGATTCGTATACGAGGTTGTTGGTGTTCTTGCTCAATAGTTTGATTGCACTCTCGGTGCATTCCAAAACAAAAACTACCGCGCGACCATCTCCTTTGGAGGACCTCACGCTCATAATGCGCGTCATATTTTCCGATTGTTTTGTATCGATAACTTCCCCATCCTGGTGTTTGTGCAACATGGAAAACTGTTTCCATTCATCTGGCCGCCGGGCTTGCCAGAACGTCTCCAGCCGAGAATTCAGTTCGTCCGCAAACACGTTATTTTTCATAATCACAAATAAAAACATGAAATCCTCCGGTCCATAGCTGTGGGTATTTGCTTCGCGTTCAACAATCGTTATAATATCTTCGAGATTCTTGTCTATAATTTTGCGATTGGCAGATTCTCCGGCGTATACCTTTCCCATGTCAAGAACCTCTACGCCGCCCGCCACATCGCTCGCCACATTGCCGGCCATGCGAAACTTTTCCAGCGTCCGTTCGGCCAAGCGGATTTCTGGCAAACCGTATTCGGCGAACCGGACCAGTTCATTGATTTGTCTGTGCATTCCCGGAACCTGGATCCGGTGATTCTCATTTATGGTGTCGCTCATCACGGTGTGAACGGGTCCCACATCATCGACCGTGTCCATGCAATCGGTCATGAAATTCTCACCAAACTCCAAGCTCTGTAATTTATCCCCTACAACTACACAGCTGATTCCCGTATCCACCATCAACCTGAATATCGCCCGGTAGTACCGGGAGGGTAAATCCTGTGTCTCATCCACCCACAGCTGTGTGCGACGATTCAGTTTCAATTCCCGACCCGCATACCGAAATTGTCCCGTCGATTGGGATATTTTGGTGCCGCCTTCCTCTCCAATAGTTTCCACCAAATCGGTCCAGTACGAAATTGTCTTGCACGTCGGTCCAGTGCAAACCGATGCCACGAACGAGTCAATTGTGCCAATAACAACTGTACACCTCCGCCCCGAAACAATGTGTTGGTACGAAACAATAAACTGTTTCCCATATGCGCTGTGACTGATTTCGGACATGTTCTCATCTACATGGAACTCGTGGCGATCGGCCTGTTCCTGCAGTTCGTTCAGGATGACCACTTTGGCCGAATGCTGTTTGGTGGTTATGATAAAGGTATCCACATCGATATTCGCGGCAATCGATGCCCAAATACCAAATGTCTTGCCGTTCCCGGCCCCCTTTTGTTGGATAGTCAATGTCGCGCGGACCATATCATCGTCTTCCCACATATCCCATATGGTCGCGGGAGATATCTGGAGCCGGTCCACCACGCGTTCAATGGTCTGGAAATCCTTCACTACAATCATGGTCTTGCGGACCATCGCAACGGGAATTTTGAATACTCGGCCATTCACGTCCAGCATAATGTGGCGATATGATTTCGCAAATGATGCGTGTTTCCATGTCTCGTTAAATGTGATTAGGAATCCTCCACAAGACAATTCTTCTGCCACCACCCCCTCCCCGTGAACAATCCAAATAACCGTCTGATCGTGGGCGCGGTAATCGTGCTTTCGGCAAATAACCTCGCTGTACTGAATGGGACTGTGTTGAATCTCTACAACATGGTTCTTGCCATCAATGGAAATATCTGCGAACCGCGATTTATACTGATCTGGGTCCGGCTGATTTGCCGCGGCGGCGGCGGCGGCGGCGGCGGCGGCGGCGGTCGGTTTTGGTATCGGGAACGATACTTCTGTATCGGGAAAAAATCCTTGCCACCTCGCGTGCCATCTCGTCAACGGTCCGCCACCAACATCGCCATTGTACTTGTGGCGGAAATGTGCGTGTCGGTTGCTCGATGCCCTGACATGCACCAGTTCGTGACCGAAATTGCACCACGGAGTCCCCATATCACGACAGTAATCGGTAATCTTGACTGACCGCCGAGCCGTTCTGCACATGACCGCGGGGCGCGACGATTCAATTGATTGCATTGAATTCGGGGAGGTGGACCGCTGTTTTGTCAGTGGCGGTGGTGTCGCTGCGGATGGGGCAATCGGCGGTGTCGCTGCGGATGGGGCAATCGGCGGTGTCGCTGCGGATGGGGCAATCGGTGGTGTCGCTGCGGATGGGGCAATCGGTGGTGTCGCTGCGGATGGGGCAATCGGTGGTATAGTGACGGGTGATGAAAAAATGCCTGGGAAACTATCCATTAGATTGCCAGTCGGCGGTACATCGTCGGGATCGTCCGGGTACTCGTCGTCATCGTGCATTGGTGGCGATACGACGGATGATACGACGGATGATACGACGGATGATACGACGGATGATACGACGGATGATACGACGGCCGATCTGTTCGGTGTCGCCTTGGCGATATCTACATTACAGTGTTGAGTCTCGAAATTCGGGGAACAGTGTGGGACTACCATGGTACTATGTATGCAGGGGATGTTTCTATACTCTTGTGGCACCCACAATTTCCCGCGACGGGGGTGTGGGGGCGGAGCCCCCTGGGGTGGTTATCTGCTCAGGATGAATCGCCACCATCAACCGATGGAGAGATATCGATATATTGGCCGGCTCTTATAATGGTGCCGATTGGATTACCAATTATGATTGTATCTGTACTGGCGGGTGCTGTGGGTAATTGTTTAGCTGGAAAGCCTATATTGTAATCGAAACCTACAAAGTAATCGAAACCTACAAAGTAATCGAAACCTACAAAGTAATCGAAACCCGCTTCTTATCCGCCGATGTATCGGCCGGAGCATCGGCGGCGACGGCGGTCGCATTATCTATATCAGTCAGTAAATTCGGTTCGTACGGTTCCACTTCCAAATTTCCCGGAATAGTTTCCTGGATATTTAATTTCTGTCGGTCGTCCGAATCATCGGTCGCGCTTTCCATTCCCGCGGGTCTCTCCAAACTGGTCGGTGGTTTGCCTGTGAAATAGTTGGGACTGTCGCCCATCCATGTCGGGGATGTCGATGGACTGGTTGGACCGGTTGGTCCGGGTGAGTTCGGTGCGTACGGTGGACTCGGGTGAGCGTACGGTGGACTTTCCGGCGCATATGCGGGCGATGTCGATGGGCTGGTTGAGTTCGGGGCATACGGTGGACTCGGGGCATACCCGGGGCTTTCCGGCGCATACGGTGGACTCGGTGCGTAACCTGGACTCGGGGCATACCCGGGGCTTTCCGGCGCATACGGTGGACTCGGTGCGTAACCTGGACTCGGGGCATACCCGGGACTTTCCGGCGCATACGGTGGGCTCGGGGCGTAACCTGGACTCGGGGCATACCCGGGACTTTCCGGCGCATACGGTGGACTCGGTGCATAACCTGGACTCGGTGCATACGCGGGACTTTCCGGTGTATCGTCATCTTTCAGCCAATCGGGAACAAGGGATGAGAGGAACGATTGGTCGGGTGGCGTGGTTCCGGGGGTTCCCGGCGGTGTTGTTCCTGGCGTTCCCGGCGGCGTCGAGGTGACAATTTCCCGTACATCCGTCGTACCAACCTTTCGCCGGTTCTGGGTATGCATGTACTCGATTTTAACGATTTTCTTCCCCAACAATCTATTCACATTGGAACTGAACGATAAACTGGGAATCTGGTCCATATTGTTCTCGGTAATGATACGAACGTTGCAGTTCATGGCCTGCAGTTCCTGTAATAAAAGTTTACAGGAATATGGGATACGCACGATGGAGAATTGCCTGCCGTGGTGGGTCGCGACATCCAACCGCGGTTCACCGTCGACCGATGCCTGGAACTGGACCGGACCATCGACGGCGGGACTGATGAAAATATTCTTCGAATCATTGTAAATGGAAATTGCGCCGCTCTGGTCACATACCGAAACATAGTAATCATCCGATCGGTCGAGCAGCGATTCCCTGAGAAAGGCGGAAATCCCATGTGCGCAAACGGCATTGACCTCCATCTCCCCGAGCCGCTGCCCCCCTTCTTGTTTCTTACCATGAGTGGGTTGCCTGGTGGAATTCTCATTCGGGCCCCGCGCTCTAGATTGTTGTTTGTCGGCGACCATATGTTTGAGGCGTTGGTAGTAGGTCAATCCCATACTGCACTCGGTCTCGATTTGTTCCCCGGTAAATCCATTGTAGAATATATGGGTCCCCGACGAATGGAGTCCCTGGTCGCGGAGCACTGACCCGAAAATCTCATGTTTCGGTCCGGTTCCTACAAAGGCTGTACAATCGCCGAATCCGCCGGCGAGGCATACGGCGGTTCCCATCAGCGATTCGACCAATTGCCCGATAGTCATTCGGCTGGGGAACGCATGCGGATTAATGATTATATCGGGCCGCAGTCCATCGACAGTATACGGCATATCGCATTCGGGAACCACTTCCCCGACAGTTCCCTTTTGACCGCATCGGCTGACGAACTTATCGCCAATCGCCGGTTTCCGTTTCTCGGCAATCCGGACTTTGGCAATCCGGTACCCTTCGTCGCCATCGGTTATAAATACCTTATCGCAATATCCACGCTGCCCCTTTTTCGATACTATCGACATATCGCGAACGATTTCCAATGAATCGGAACTGGTCGCTGCGCATCCAATGACCGCTGTATCGGTAGTTACGGCGGTTCCTACTCGCAGCAACCCCCGCTCATCCAATTGCGAGTAATCGACACCCGGTCTAGTGCCCGTGGTAATCGTGGTATCGACCGCGACAAATTTCGTGCTGGAAGTGGTTGTGGCGATGGTTTCCGATGTTTCGTACGCTTCGTAGGAATTAAAGTACGTCATATTGAACATACCGCGATCAACCGCTCCCTGATTGAACAGGATCGAATCCTCGACATTGTACCCATTGTAGCACATGATGGCTACGAGAACATTCTCGCCGTACGGATGCTCGTCGTTGGATATATATTTCATATACCGGGATTTCACAATGGGAATTTGGCCCGAGTTCAGGACAACGGCCATTTTATCAATCCGGTCCTGGTAATTGGAATGGTAGAGGGAAACCGCTTGTTTGCTTTGTCCACACGAAAATAAATCACGCGGCAATTGATTGTTTTCCGGAAACACCACTTGGTTCCCCATGACACCCAACATGAGCGACGGATGGATTTCCACATGGGTCCGTCGCAATTGCTCGGCGGGAGTCAGTGCGGAGAATTCCGCGGTAGTCATGGATATGAGAGCAGATTCCTGGATATTCGTATCCATATATTCGACCAACGGCGCCGTTTCGCCGCCGACAAGTTTCGTTTTCGCACCACCGACGGTAAGCGTCGCATCCGCGCCCGGCGACCCGCCGCAAATCGTGTTCCAATCGACAGTTCCCGCGAGAGCGGCGCGTACGCTAGCTTTTGCTTCGTACGATGGGATGCCCTGATCGACGAAATATACGGGGCGCATGAGCCGGCCCGCATCGCTCCACACTTCAACAATACCTTCGCGATTGTCCCACGAAGCCGAGGTATATTTATCCACAATCCCATTACGGCGCGCATGGTTGAATCCGGCCATCGTTTCCACCGGATCCCCGACAGTTCCTACGAGCGCTCCGTTGATGTGGACCATGGTTCGTTCAAATACGGTTCTCGGGTACGCGGAATCGACTGGTCGCATGCCGGCATGTTTCTCGAACCACCGCACTATCGATACCCTGCGAATCCCGCTGGAAACATGGGCGAGAATAGTCATGTGTTTGTGGAGCCCGATATTACCTCCATCCGGGGTATCGACCGGGTCAATAATCCCAAATTGCGATCCGTGGAGGTGTCGCGGACCCACCACTTTCGCACTGGCGTCCAATGGTAAATTGATTTTGCGGGTATGTGAAATCGCCGAATTGAATGATAGCCGATTGAACATTTGCACCACCCCCTCCCTTTTCGTTTGCGGGGAGCCGCCCCAACTGCCTTTAAAGCCCGATGAGAATCCCTTTTCAACTGTCCGTTTCGTCGTTGTCTTCATGTGTCGATCCACCAAAGTAGTGAAATAGTCCCGGTCCTTGACCCCTTCGTAGTAGAAGAAATCGTAGTCCATGGTCAAGTACATTTCGCGCTGCTGGAGGGCGTAGTATTCGTTGAATAAATCGTAGAGCAATCGACCGGGCAGATCCACGCGTTTGAATTTGAAACTATCGCGGTCTGTTGCGGGGGTTCGGCCGAGGGAGACGGCCAGCAACCGTTTCACCATATTGCCCAGGAAGAATGCCTTTGCCGTGAAATTCATTTCGCCCATATGCGGCAGGAAATAATCACTAAGGATCCCGAGAATCGCCGAAATGGTTTTATCTTTGGTATTCTTGGTGAAGGTGGAGATGAATTTGAGGGCGGTTTCCTGTGAGAAAATCTTCCCCGCATCGTGGATACTGGGAATGAATAGGTCGATGTACTCTTTGCAGTGCCTCAAATCCAATAAACAATGTTCCATGATACTCTTGTCACTGACTATTCCCAGGGCGCGCATGACAATAAATAGGGGAATCGGGGCACGGACGTTGGGAATCAGTACGACGATTTGCCCATTTGTATACGTCGATGTCGGCGCAACTATGCGGACGCTCATGGTGCGCACGGGTTTCGACGCATCTTCGGAAACGGACCGGATATCATTGCTGTAGGTATACTTATCATCATTGCTGCGGCGGGCATACATCATGTTATCGGCAAACCGTTCTTGGGGAACGAGGATCCGTTCCTTGCCATCAATAATGAAATATCCGCCGCGGTCATTTCGGCATTCGCCCATTTGGGTCCTCGTTGTATCGGCGACCCCATTTGTGATGCACAGTTTGGAACCAATCATGACGGGAAACCGGCCCAGGAAAACCTTTTCTATAGTGTGGGCGATGGTTTCGCGGCCCCCCGTCGCAGTCAATATAGAGAATTCCATATCGATATCGTAGTGGATGGTGATGCCGTACGTCATGTTGCGAATACGGGCATCGTTGGGGTACATGTAGTGCTGGCGATCATCATCGTAAATAACCGGTTTTCCATAGTAGAGTTTCGTTCCATCGCGTCCTCCTATAAAGATGTCGCATTTGAAATCGTATTCACGACGCGTTTCGTCAAATTGTTTGTTGAAGACGAGGGGATTCTTTTCCCGGAGAATCGAGGGAAGTCCTTCAGTGTAGAATGCATCGAATGATTTGAGATGATGATCAACCAATGCGGTGGGATTGTCGGAAAAATAGCGGTCGATGAGTTTCCAGGGAAGCGCTGGGTCGAGGTCATCGTGAACGCCCGAACCGCGGTCACCAGACATTCGTTTCGGGGATTTCGGTCTCGGGGCAGCGGACATTATTGTAAGTGATATACATTACGTATATATCATTTACACCGACAATTTGCCGCTAAAATCAAGCATTCGCGACGACCCCCATTTGCAAAATAAACGTCGCCATCACGACAAACATGAGGATGAACGGGAATAGGACGAGAACCCAGGAAATTTGCTTGTAGCCTTTTCGGCACAAAAAGTCGAGGAGGAACGTCCATGCAAAAATATAAATCCCCTTGGCCAGGAATAGATTCAGGGTGCTCGGGACATTGCATTTGTAGTTTCCTACACAGTATTGTCGTCGATTCGCTATATTCTGGAATATAACAGGGATGAGCGCCAGTACCGAGACCACGAGATAAATGGTTGCCGGGGTACAGAGATGTTTGAGTTGTTTGGGAACGTTCATGCTATACTATTGGCAGAGAAGTTAATCGCGTCGTTCGTTGCGTTCGCGTCGTTCGCGTCGTTCGCGTCGTTCGCCTCGTTCGCGCTTCGCGCTCACGAGGAGACACCGATTGCAAGACACCGATTGCAAGACACCGATTGCAAGACACCGATTGCAAGACACCGATTGCAAAACACTTAAAAATTCATTATATCGCCTCGTTCGCGCGAACTATACATATCGCAAGTACCTCGTGAGCGCGAAGCGCGAACGCAACGCTTACTCGATATCCACATGTGTCAAGAAATGTCTCCTGCAGCACATTTTCGTCATTCCGAGCGCATCGAGGGTTTCCCCCTCAGCAGTCTTCTCAACTGTATCCTTGTCCAAATAAATCGTCTCATCGGGGGATTGTCCGGTTGAAATCTTCTTACGAGCAACTTCGCGCAGGTAATAGCGATACTTATCGCCAATGGTTTTGCCGCAGGTGAAACAGGAAACTGGGATAATCATGTCTGGATGTTTGTGTTGGTTATATACAGACAAACACTCTAAATCAATTTTATGGCATTGGCATTCGATACATACAATTCGTTCGAACCAAACAATATCTGTACACATGGCCAAACAATTTTACGAAACCCCACAACAACAATATATATATACCCAGCAACCAATGATGTGGAGACCATGTATATAACCATCGCTTCCGCATGTTCGCTATATGATATTTCATCATATTCAGTATTATCCAATCGATTGAATCGATTGGCCATTTCAAATGTCACAGAAACTATCGATGGAATGGTTTTCGTATAAGTGCGTGTATCCCTGAATTCACTCAAATACCGCACAATTCTCAATAACCATGGTTTCCAATCGATGGTACCGTACCCCAACGTTTCATTGAGACCGATTCGTGGCGTCGCTGATATTCGACCGATCATTCGTTTCATGCCATCGCTTCCTCGAACAGTTGGATCGGGTGTTCCATCATCTGACCATTCGACAAACACTCGACTCATCGAGAAACTGGATATCGGGGCAGATGTCATGTAATATTTAGCATTTCGACCGAATTGGTGGTAGAGGAGTGATTGGGTGGTTTTTGTCCATCCCAACCCTCCGTATATTTCAATAGTATGGTCTCCTGGCATACACAGTAATTGGTGCGACCGCATGAAATTATAACGGACATGAGTTCGTCCCGCAAACGTCCGTATATCCAAATCCTTCACCGCGACCCGGACATTTTCCAATAGTAAATCAAATTCAAACGACTGTTTGTATTTCAGTATCAATCGTTTCATCGCATAGCGACATGTGCGATTTACTTGTGAAACGACCGCTATATCTCTCATTGTCATGTATTCGGTAATGAGAAATGGTATAATTGCAAACACTGAATCGAATGTTGGGACAAGTTGTACGACGGTTCTTCTCGCCACGACATCATCCTTCATGCGTATATTGGCGGAACTGTTCTATACGATTTGCAAATTGTCAAGGACATTTCGTTCGTTCGTCCGTTCGTCCGTCCGTTCGAATCCATCCATCGAATCATTCGATCCAACGTCTGGTTGCGTTTCTTTCCAAACAGACAAGCACCGTGTCGAGCTCTCGGTATAACCATTGTGTTGTCTGGATGCTTATCATTTGCAGCAAGAGAAGCAATGAATGGAACATCGTACAGTAAATCCCTCTCTCCGTATATATAGCAAATATTTGCCTTGTAATCCTCCCTCCACAACACACTATGATATAAACAAATCGCCCGTTTCGTGTATGTGGAACACAACACATTGGTGCATACCAGATTGACAACTAACATAAATTCTATCCACGAACTTCGATGTTTATATTCATTGAATAGCGACGAATCTATGAATGAAAATGTAATGGATGATATGGTATCGTATGGGTTGACGAACCCATCGCATATAATCACCGTTTGAGTCGCGTCTTCTGTATGGTTCGTATATTGCGCATTAACGTAGAAAGCGGCCTGTCCGGACCCCATGCTGTGGGCGATTATATCGTGCGATGGTACGGTCGTTCGATCGCAGTCCACCGATTCCGCCGATTCCGCCGATTCCGCCGATTCCGCCGATTC
>Ga0308006_10000654_pt1 | contig 12734 bp, 4 predicted proteins | sample Neamet69_FD_203150 | JGI IMG/M metagenome (GOLD analysis project Ga0308006, IMG submission 203150) | Marine microbial communities from water near the shore, Antarctic Ocean - #69 | ecosystem: Environmental > Aquatic > Marine > Unclassified | place: Southern Ocean | collected 2014-06-07 | reverse complement strand
TACTTTCGCATAATAAAATTGATTTTTTAATGACGACTACACTTACTCATATTACTGGATCTTGTTTAATTACTGGTGCAAGCCATGGGATTGGAAAAGCTATTGCACATGAATGGGCTTCGAAAGGTGTTTCTATTGTTGCTGTAGCTATAGACGAACGGGCTCTGATTGAGTTAAAGACAGAGATTGAATCGGTCTATAATGTTCGTTGCCATATATTGGTTAAAGATTTGTTGGATGCCAATGCAGTAAATGAAATTCACACTTGGTGTTTGGAAAATAATATAAACATACAAATACTAGTAAATAATGTTGGATTAGGCTCTGCGGGTAGTTTTGAGGAAACGAGTATCGAGTTTGATATATGTTTAGTAAAACTGAATATCATTCCCATGTTACAGCTAACTAAAATATTCTTACCTATGTTAAAGACTTTTGATAAGTCTTATATATTAAACATGAGTAGTTTAGGTAGTTATCGTCCTATTCCCTATAAGGCCGTTTATACAGCATCAAAAGCATTTATTTACTCTTTCTCTAAAGCTATTTATTCTGAACTTAAAGAGGAATCTGTACAAGTGTCAGTATCCTGTCCAGGAGGAGTTTATACAAATACTGATGTGATTGAGCGAATAAAAGCAAGTGGAATAATAGCGAAGTGGACTAGTTTATACGTTGAACAAGTTGCAGCTTATATAGTTGCTGGAATGCTTAAGGGGAAGAATCTTATTATTCCTGGAGGAGGCGCTAAGGTAATGATGGTTTTGATGCATTTAATGCCTGAAAGTCTAAATAGATGGCTCGTTGGTAGAAATATGAAAAAAAACAATGCTTCATAAAATCAAACAAATAGTAGCAGAATCTTCTGCTGATTTAATTCAGTGGCGTGAGCATATTCATGCACACCCTGAATTGTCGTTTAAAGAATACAATACAGCCAGTTTTGTAGCCCAAAGGCTCAAAGAAATGGATGTTCCATATACTTCGGATGTAGCTGGAACTGGATTAGTTGCTTTAATTAAAGGTAAGAATCCATCAAATAAATGCATTGCATTAAGAGCCGATTTAGATGCACTTCCGATTCAAGAAGAAAATGACATAGCTTGTAAATCTACTATAGATGGCATTATGCATGCATGCGGACACGACGTGCATACTACCTGTTTATTGGGAGCTGCAAAAGTTTTAAATTCATTAAAGGCAGAATTTGAAGGCACTATAAAATTAATTTTCCAACCAGGTGAAGAAGTTTTACCCGGTGGTGCCTCAATGATGATCGCAGAAGGAGTTTTGGAAAACCCTAAGGTAGACGAAATTTACGCATTACATGTATTGCCCTCTATGGACGCTGGTAAGGTTGGTTTTAAAGAAGGTAAGTATATGGCTGCTTGCGACGAATTATATCTTTCTGTAATTGGAAAGGGCGGGCATGCAGCACTTCCAAATCAGTATAATAATCCGATTATGATTATGGCTGAATTATTACCGAAATTGGAATCGTATTTAAATTCTCTTTCGAAGCCTAGTTCTCCATATATTTTTGTTTTTGGAGATTTACATGCTAATGGTGCTACAAATGTTATTCCTGAGAAAGCTTTAGCGAAAGGTACACTCAGGACTATGGACGAAGATTGGCGTAAATTAATTCATATTAAATTACAAGACTTTGTAAGCGATTTTTTAAAAACTAAAGATGCTACAGGAGAATTGAAAATTCTTAAAGGATACCCATTTTTAGAAAACAATGTATCGTTAACTCAAGAGGCCTTTAAAGTAAGTCAAGCGTTTTTGGGAAAGCAGAATGTAGAAAAAATGGATATGAGAATGACAGCTGAGGATTTCTCTTATTACAGTCAAAAAATTCCTGCTTGTTTTTTTAGGCTAGGAGTTCGAAATGAAGCTTTAGGGATTGTTCATGGTGTTCATCATCCTAAATTTAATATCGATAATAAAGCATTAGCTATAGGGGCTGGTACTCTTGCATCAATAGCTCTTCAAGCACTCAGAAAGAAGTAAATATGTTCTGTTCTATAAATTGCCAGAATTAACTTTAAATTAGCAGAATATGAAAAAGACTTTCTTCCTTTTGTTTTCTTTGATTTTTCAGTTTTCTTTTTCTCAAGAAAGCACTGAATTAAAAGTGCAAAACTTCCCAGTTCCTGTTTTTACAAATAGTAATTTATCGCTAGTAATTTTAGGATCCGCCTGGTATAATAGTCCACTCGAAGGAGATGAGATTGCTGTTATTGAAACCGATGGTGAGATCGTTGGTAATTCTATTGTTTTACAAGGTCATAATGGATTGGCTATCTGGGGAGACAATCCACTAACGAATGAAAAAGATGGTTTATTTGTAGGTGAGCGTTTTAGCATTTTGCATTGGTCTAAAAGTACAGACACCTATTCTGTATATTCAAATTTTTCTTTCCAAACAGGAACAAGTGCATACATTAAAGATGGCTTTACTATTATTAATTCTCTAGGTAAAGCCGTCCCATTTACTCGTACTTCAGAAGTTTATTATCATATTAAAAGTGTTTTAAGCGAAAAGACTTCATTTTCGTTTTACATTCAACAAAATGGGGTTTATTCTCTTAGTGTTACAAGTAATGATGCTGTGTTTTTTGAATTAGAGAATGTTTTTTTTAAGCGTGGATATCACTCCTTTGATGCTCCAGATTTAATACCTTCAGGCAACTATTCTATTGGCTTAAGTTCTGAAAATTTAGTAGTTGATTCAAAAGTGTTTAGTGTAGAATAATCTATAACTGACATTTTTTCATACCCTGATTCTACTTATTTGTTGGCTTTAATAATTTTAGTTTCAATGCTTATTTTCATTCATCTTTAAGGGCTTGTTATATCACATTTATTTTCTTAAATTTGAGCAAACCCCCATTGTATGAAGTCTCTTTCAGATATTTCCAATCGCCTCATTTATTTACTACTTTTTTTAATTCCATTTTTAGGTTTTTCTCAAAATTGCGATTTAGATTATTCGTTTTCAAATACTGGTTCTAACATGATTATCATGGTTACTCAAAATGCTTTGAGTAATGATGTTTTAGTTATAGGAGATAGCCTCGGTGCTTTCACCGAAATTGATGGAGAAATCATTTGTGTTGGTGCTATAGAATGGACTGGGCTTCAGCAGACCATAGCTGTTTGGGGGAATGATTCTCAAAGTTCTTTTCAAGACGGTTTAATGGCTATGGATGAAATTATACTTAAAGCACAATCTAATGGGGTTCTTTATGATGTTGCTTATTCTCCTGTATTTACTTTCGAAGTTAATGGTGTAGAAATTTTAAGTACCTCATTGTCTTTCATTCCGCTCTGTGATACTATCGGAAATGTTTATGGCTGTACAGTTCAGAGTTATGAAGAGTATAACAGTTTGGCAACTATTGATGATGGTTCATGTAGTGTTTTTGCTGAAATCTCTGGTTGTACTATTGAAAGTTATGTAGAGTATAATCCTTTAGCAACGACTTATGATGGTTCGTGTTCTACTTTAGTAATCAACGGTTGTACCGATGTTCTATATATGGAATATTCTGTTACTGCTAACACGGACAACGGAAGCTGTTCTACTTTAATTGTCGAAGGATGTACCAATGAGAATTATATTGAGTTTAACCCTCTGGCAAACCTAGAAGATCAATCCTGTGAAATATTTATTGTCTATGGTTGTATAAACTCAAATTACCTAGATTTTTCTTCTAATGCGAATACTGACGATGGCTCTTGTTTAACACTTAAAGTTGAAGGTTGCATGAATAGTTTGTATGTAGAGTACAATTCTGCTGCCAATCATGACGACGCTTCTTGTTCTGTAATTATTGTAGAAGGTTGTACCGATACACAAGCCTTTAATTTTAATGTAAACGCTACGACAAGTAATGGCTCGTGTATCCCTGTAGTTTTAGGTTGTGATGATAGTAATTATGAAGAATTTAATGAACTAGCCAACACTAATGATGGGTCATGTATAACCGTATATACTGTAGGTTGTACTGAAATATTTTCTTCAAATTACAATACATATGCTCAGGTAGACGATGGATCTTGTATTCCATTCGTTTTTGGTTGTGACGATATAGAAGCATTTAATTATGACGCTAATTCTAATATTAACGATGGTTCTTGTATTGATAAAGTTTACGGTTGTATTGATTCTATGGCTTTTAATTATAATGAACTAGCAAACACAACTGATGAATCATGTATTGCTATTGTTTATGGATGTATGGACGATTCGTATATGGAATTCAATGTATCAGCAAATAGTGATTTAAACTCTTGTTTAGTCCTCATAGTTTATGGTTGTATGAATGCAGAAGCCTCTAATTATAACCCTCAAGCAACTATAGAAGATGCTTCCTGTTATTTTAATGGCTGTATGGATCAAACGGCATTAAATTTTGAATCCTATTCCACCATGGACGATGGTTCGTGCTTATATATTACTGCTTGCGACTTACCAGAGGAATACGTAGGTAACACGGGTAGTAATATGATTCTTGGACTATTAGATTCTGCAATTGAATCCTTACCAATTACAAATGATGATGCGTATATAATTGCTATTTCTTCTGAAGGAATGATCGTAGGGTCCATAAATATGAATGAATTTGATGGTACTATCGCTGTTTGGGGTAACGATACTGCTACTGAAGAATTAGATGGAGCTGCAGCATTTACTCCAATAATACTTCAGCTTGTAAATTCAAATGTTTTGTATGATATTATTGTTGAAGAAATTATTTATACGACTAATAATATTCAATTAATCGAATCCGCAAATTACCAAATGGTCGATTGTGGTAACGATATGGGTTGTACTGATCCAACTGCATTAAATTATGATTCTTCTGTAGAGTTCGACGATAATTCGTGTATAAATCCCGTTTTTGGTTGTATGGATCCTTATGCTTTTAATTTCAATGTAAGTGCAAATGTTAACGAGACTTCTATTCAAGATTCTACCGAACCATGTATTCCAATTGTAAATGGATGTATTGTAATTGAGTCTATTAATTACGATTCTATTGCTAATGTAGATGATGGCTCTTGTATTCCTACTGTTTATGGATGTACAGATCAGCTTGCGTATAACTATAATGTTTCTGCAAACTCATCAGATGCTTCATGTATTGCAAAAGTGTTTGGTTGTTTATTAGAAAATGCAATTAATTATAATGAAACCGCAAATGTTAGTGATAATTCTTGTGCGTTTCATGTTCTAGGATGTATAGATAGTACAGCTGTAAACTACAACACTCTGGCTACTTTAGACGATGAGACCTGTATTATAGCTACTCCAGGTTGTATGCAAATTGGTGCTTTTAATTTTGATAGTGCTGCTACTGAAAATGATGGTTCTTGTATAGCTACCGTTTATGGATGCCTTGATACATTGGCAATTAATTATTCTGTTCTAGTAAATGTAGATGATGAATCATGTATTTCTATTGTTGAAGGTTGTTTAAATATAAACGCCTCAAATTACAATCCAAATGCTAATCAAAATGATTACTCGTGTATTATAAATATACTAGGTTGTACGTTCCAATCAGCTATTAACTTTAATATAGTGGCGAATATAGATGATGAATCTTGTATATACCCGATTATCGGATGTACTAACCCAAATGCATTTAACTATAACTCTACTGCGAATATTGACGATGATTCTTGTGAAGCAATCGTTATTGGATGTACTAATAGTTTAGCTGTAAATTACAGTGACTTAGCTAATATTGACGATAATTCATGTTTGTATGTGGAAGGCTGTACTAATTCAGAAGCATTTAATTATAACAGCAATGCTTTAGTAAACGATGGTTCATGTATTTCAATAATAAATGGATGTACCGATTTAGACGCATACAACTATAATATCTCTGCCAATACGGATAATGATTCTTGTATTGAAAAAGTTTTTGGTTGTACTGTTCCTGGATCATTTAATTACAATTCTTCTGCAAATAGTTCTACAAACTGTTTTGCTGTAGAGATTGGTTGTATGGATCCGGAAGCTTATAATTATACAATCTCTGCTAATACTCCAGGAATACTTTGTGAGGATATTCTAATAGGATGTATGGTTGCAGGATCATTTAATTATGTTGAAGGTGCAAATACGGCTGCAACTTGTGAAAGTATAGTATATGGTTGTATGGATTCGTCGGCATTTAATTATAACGAAAATGCAAATACTCCTGCTACATGTGAAATTATAATTGAGGGTTGTATAGACATATCGGCATTTAATTATAATGAAGATGCAAATACATCATCTACTTGTATTGCTATTGTTGAAGGCTGTACAGACGAACTTGCAATAAATTATTTAGTTACTGCAAATACAGATAATGCATCTTGTATTGCTGCTGTTTTAGGTTGTATAAATTCAGAATCTTTTAATTACAATCCACTTGCGAATATTGGCGATGGTACATGTATTCCTATTATAAATGGATGTATTGATGAATCTGCTTTAAACTATTTCCCATTAGCCAATACAGATAACGGAAATTGTATTGTTCCTTTACAAGGTTGTATGAATGTAAATGCACTTAACTACAACCTAATAGCTAATGTGGACAATGGATCTTGTATCGCTTCAATCTTAGGTTGTACTATAATAAGCTCGCTCAACTATAACCCAATTGCAAATACTGATAATGGATTATGTATAGAATCTGTATTGGGTTGTTCTAATCCTTTAGCATTTAACTTCGATTCTTCGGCAAATGTAAATGACGGTTCTTGTATTCCAGTAATTAATGGATGTATGGATGCTTCTGCTCAAAACTACTTTCCACAAGCAAATACCGAAAGCGGAAATTGTATTACTATTATTGCAGGATGTCAAAATCCTTCAGCATATAATTATGATGCTACAGTTAACTATAACGACGGTTCTTGTATTCCATTTATTTATGGATGTTTGGATGAATCTGCATTGAACTATAACCCATTTGTAAATACGGACAATGAAGACTGTAATTATGCTCTGTTTGGTTGTATGATTCCGCAAGCATTTAACTTTAATGCCTTAGCAAATTCATCTGATGGATCATGTTTGGCTGTAATTAATGGTTGTACAAATATTTTAGCATCTAACTATAATGTAAATGCAAATACCGATGATGGTTCTTGTGAACTTGCTCTTTATGGTTGTACTTGGGACTATTCTTTTGTAACTAATTACAATCCTTCTGCAAACGTTCACCAAATAAGTGTAACTGATTTTTCAGATCCTTGTGTTTATAATTTTGGACTTAGAATCTTAGCAGACTTAGTTTGTTTAGATCCTACGGCAACAAATTACGATGCGTCACAGGATCCTTTAGTTACCCCAAGTGCTCAAATATTGTACAATATGGGCTTGTTTATAGAAGATGTTAGTATTTGTGAATACGCCCCTATAATAGAAGGTTGTCTTGACGGGTTAGCTTTTAATTATGACCCTGAAGCAAATGAAGATGATGGAAGTTGTTTTGCTGTAGTCATTGGCTGTATGGATAGTCTTTATTTAGACTTTAATGAAGAAGCTAACACATCTACTACTTGTATTACCTTAAGAATAGAAGGTTGTACCGATTTAAACTCTTTTAACTACGATGCCATCGCAAATACAGATAATAATTCTTGTGTTGAGTATTCCTACGGATGTATTGATGATTCTTATATAGAATATTCATCTTTAGCAAACACGAATACTGATCCAAGCTCTTGTGAAAATTTAATTGTTACTGGCTGTACGGATTCGGGATATTTAGAATACAATCCCTTAGCTAACACCTCAGATGAATCAAGTTGTGTTACGTTAGTTGTTGAAGGTTGTACAGACTTACTCTATATAGAATACAATGTAGAGGCTAATACTATGGAAGATAATTCATTCTGTATTACATTAATTATTTCGGGATGTATGAATCCTTCATATTTAGACTACGATAATACCGCAAATGTTTCTGATTCTACTTTATGTATTATTCAAGCTGTTTATGGATGTACCGACTCTGTGTATATTGAATACAATCCAGTGGCTAATACCGATGATAACTCTTGTTTTATTGAAGTGATTTCTGGGTGTATGGATCCAAATTATTTAGAATACAACTCTGCAAATAATACAAACAATGAAATAGATTGTAGTACACTTAAGGTGTATGGGTGTATGGACATACTCTATTTAGACTATGACTCTAATGCTAACGCTGATGATCTTAGTTGTTTAGAATTAATTGTGGAGGGCTGTACCAATATTGATTATCTGGAATACTTGGGGACGTCAAACCTAGACAATGGATCTTGTACAACTTTAAAAGTATTTGGTTGTACCGATTTAGCGTTTTTAGAATATAATGCTGATGCAAATACAGATAATAGTACATGTGTCACCACAGTTGTTTATGGATGTACACAAATTGACTTTTTAGAATTTAATGCTCTTGCAAATAGTAACGATGCTTCTTGTTTAACTCCTATTGTATTCGGTTGTATAGATTCAGCATATATAGAGTACGATCCTTTAGCTAATTCATCAGATGAAGGCTGTACTGTATTAATTGTTTTAGGCTGTACTGACATTTCGTTTACAGAATTTAACGAACTCGCAAATACTGATGATAGCTCTTGTCTAGAAGAAAAAATATTAGGTTGTATGAACGCTGCTTATATCGAATACAATGAGCTTGCCTTACTGACGAACGAAACCTTATGTATTACATTAATTATCGAAGGCTGTTTAAATATCGATTATCAAGAGTTTAATGCTAGTGCAAACGTTTCAAATGAAAGCTTATGTATTACACCACAAATTGTTGGTTGTATCCAAGAAAATGCATTTAACTATAATGTGATTGCTACTTCAGATGATGGTAGTTGTATCGATAGTATCTTCGGATGTTTACTTTCAGGAGCAAATAATTACGATGCTTCAGCAAATACAGCATCTTTAGATATCCCATGTGAGTGGAACGAAGGTTGTATGAACATAAATTACCTAGAATACGATGTTGCTGCAAATAGTGATGATGGTTCTTGTGTAATATTAAGAGTTTTAGGTTGTTTAAATTCTAACTTTATAGAATACAATGTAGATGCGAACACTTCAGATGTTAATTTGTGCCAAACAATAATCATTTATGGTTGTACAGATGGAAATGCACTAAATTATAATCCAGAAGCTTCCTTAATCGATTCGTCTTGTGTTTTTATTCAAGTTTATGGTTGTATGTATAGCCCTGCCTTGAATTATAATTCGGAGGCTACAATTGATCTTGGTTCATGTGTTATGGCATTAGAAGGCTGTACTGACATAAATGCTATTAATTATAATTCTCTTGCGAATGTGGATTCTGGTATTTGTGAAGGTTTTGTTTATGGCTGTACAAATTCATTAGCTATAAATTACGACTCATTATCAAACATGAATAATTTTTCATGTGTTTTAGTTATCTATGGCTGTACTCAAGAATCATCTATAAACTATTTGCCTTCAGCTAATACAGACGATGAATCTTGTATTCCTATGATTGAAGGTTGTACCGATTATTTGGCTACCAATTTTAATTCTCAAGCTTCAATTCCAACATACACCTGTACTTATTTAGTAAGTGGTTGTACTAACGAAAATTATTTAGAATTTAATGCCCTTGCAGATTTTTCAGATGGTTCTTGTATTAACACTAAAATATTAGGTTGTACAAATGAATTATTCTTAGAGTTTAATATTCTAGCTAACGTAGATAATGATTCTTGTGAGACTATTAAAGTAATTGGTTGTACATCCTCAATAGCAGACAATTACAATGTAAGTGCTAATTTTAATGATGGCTCTTGTGATTTTGAAATTCTAAATTCTGCTTTCGCTCTAGCTTTAGATTCTCTAGATATACTTTCTTCAGTTATAGAGAGTGGAGTAGCGGACCCTATTTATAATAATTTAGAGTTTGGTTGGAATATGATCGGTTTTACTTTGAATCAAACATTAAATGTTGAGCAAGCTTTTTCAGGAGTAATTAATAACCCTGCCCTTAGTACTGAATTTCCTGTTCACTTAGTAAAGAATGTAACAGGTCAATTTTGGTCGCCTCAATTTGGTGTAAATATGCTTGGAGACTTAATTCCAGGTTTGGGATATATGATTTATTTAAATGAACCTGTGTCTAACTTTAGCTTTTCAGATTAATTCACATTCCGATATAAATTTTCATACTAAAGAAGCCGATAAAACAGAGATTATTCTGTTTTATCGGCTTCTTTATAAGTGTTGAATTTCTCCTTTATTATTTTTCAAATAAAACGATACTTTCTACATGCGATGTATGTGGGAATTGATCCACAAAACTTACTTTTTTCAATTGGTATCCACAGCTCACCAAATACTCTGTATCTCTTGCCTGAGTTGAAGGATTACAAGATACATATACAATTCTAGGAGCATTTAAGTAGACTACCTTCTTTAGTGTTTTAGGTGCAATCCCTGCTCTTGGAGGGTCTAATACAACGGTAGAAATAGTTCCATTATATTGAGGGTATTCTTGTAGGAATTTACCTACATCAGCAGCGTAAAATTTAAGGCCTTCAACATTGTTTCTTTTAGCATTTTTCTTTGCATCAGCAATTGCTTCAGGTACTATGTCTACACCAATAACTTGTGCTCCAGGAATTTTAGATGAAATTAATTGACCTATTGTTCCAGTACCACAGAATAAGTCCATTATAACTTCTTGTTTCTCTGTAGTATCTTGAACATAATCTATTACCTTTTGGTAAAGTTTTTCTGCACATTTTGGATTGGTTTGGAAAAAACTCTGCATACTAATCTCGAAGTTCAAACCTAGGAGGTTTTCTACAATTTTATCATCGCCATAAATTAATGTGCAATTACCATCTGTAGCTTGAATTCTATCGCCAACACTGTCGTTTACTGTATGTAATAAGCCTGCAAAACGATTTCCTAAAATATCTTTTAAAAGATGAACAAATTCGTCCATTTTAAATTCATCTAACTCCGAAGAAGTCGTTACCAAGTTTAATAGTAATTTATCCTCAGAATATGATTTTCTAGCTACTAAAAAACGTAAAAATCCTTCCTTTTTTGGAGGATGCCATGGACTTAAATTAGCTTCAACGAAAAACTTCTTTAATTTGGGGAATGCATTCTCAAATTCTGAATCAAATAAGCCTGAGTCTTTTTCTAAATTTTCTACCATCCACCATGTACCTCTGTGCTTAAATCCAAATGCAAAGTCATCTACATCGTGCTTTACATCGAAGTCGTAGCGAATAGCGGAAAAAGAATACTCCATTTTATTTCGGTAGTGCCAAACGTCTGGAGAGCTAATGAATTCGTCGTAGTAATCCTCAATATTTTCAATTTTACCAATACGTTTAAACAGCTGTAAACAACTGTTCTTTTTATTGGCTTCTTGCATTTCTATTGGGAGTTGTGCATAAGGAGCGCCTGGTATAAGTTGATAAGGGATTTCTACCTCTGCCTCAGATTTTTCTAAGACTTCAACTAATTTACACTCCGCATGTTTCTTTTTACATTTATCTACCGAGACCAATACTTTCTGGCCGGGTAGGGTATTGTCTACAAAACAGACAAAATCACCATCTTCAGTAGGGATTTTTGCGATACCCTTACCACCAAATGCTAAATCAATTATATTGAGTTCTATACGTTCCCCTTTTCTAAAGAGTCTCTTATTTCTGTCGTTTCCCATAACGCAAAGATAAATTCATCGAATGAATGAGCAATAAAATTCAGCTTAATATTAACTGCTCGCTTTTATGAAAAATAACTTCTCTGTAAGTCCCTTTAAATCACCATTGTTGAAAATAGTTTAATTTTTTTTCCAATTAGTGTTAACCTTTTGTGTTTGGTGGACATTAAGTATTGTAAACCATAATTTAATATTGTGAGATATTAATGGGAAAGTCAATGATGTTAGGTTTTCATGACCTGGCATCTACATTTCAATGGTTTGATGTGTATGTCATTATTATTAATGCGTATATTAGCGAACAGATGAGTCTTTTAATTATACGAAACCCCCCTATTATGAAAACTGCTATCAAAGGATTAAGTTTTTTATGTTTTTTACTACTTTCAGTAAATGCATTTGCTCAAACAGCTGAGCTTGGTTGTACATATTCAGATATGTTCAATTTCAATTCTGTAGCAACTGTTGACGACGGTTCTTGTTATCCAATTATTTATGGTTGTATCGATGTTAATGCATATAACTTTGATATTGTAACTGGTGATGTAAATAATGATGTAAATACATCTGATGCTATTGACGGAGCTGTAGGTTCTTGTATTGCCAAAATATTTGGCTGTACCGACACTCTATTTACTAATTATGACAGTACTGCAAATACCGACAATGGTACTTGTGATAAGTATGTTGTTCTTGGTTGTATGAGCGAAGGCTATTTTGGTTACAATCCAGCTGCAAATACAGACGATTATTCTTGTGAAGAGTCTACCTATGGGTGTACGGACGAAATTGCATGTAATTATACTGCCTCTGTTAATACAGATAATGCTTCCTGTACTTATGCTACAGTAAATTTAGACTGTGATGATATTTGTTTAAATGATACTGACGGTGATGGAGTATGTGATGAAGATGAAGTTGTTGCTGAATGTGGGGATTCAGAAGCTTGTAATTATATAGTATTAGATTCTACTACAGATATTA
>Ga0308006_10000612_pt1 | contig 13288 bp, 15 predicted proteins | sample Neamet69_FD_203150 | JGI IMG/M metagenome (GOLD analysis project Ga0308006, IMG submission 203150) | Marine microbial communities from water near the shore, Antarctic Ocean - #69 | ecosystem: Environmental > Aquatic > Marine > Unclassified | place: Southern Ocean | collected 2014-06-07 | reverse complement strand
ACACTCCCAGATAGCTCTGAAATCGTATTATTAAATATGACTGGGGGTAATAGATTTCTAGGTAATCCTTTAGATTCAAGTGAAGGCGAAGTCATAGGTGAGCACTGGTCTTATTGTTGGTCTTTACATGCCGACTACGAATCTATGAGTTATTCATCAGATACAATAGCTGCTAGTTTCAGTAATGGAATGTCTATGATGTCTGGATCTTATTTACCTCAAAGTGGTCTTGAGTCTTTAGCATGTACTGAGCCTAATGGTTTTTGGACTCTTAACATAATAGATCATTTAGCAAGTGATCATGGTTCTATTTCTGGTTGGTCGCTAGAATTGTATGGGCAAGAACAAGCCCTTTATAATTGTGATGAAACTTGTATAAATGATTTGGATTTAGATGCTATTTGCGATGAGTTTGATAATTGCGTAGCTATTTCAAATTTCTATCAGACGGATATAAATAACAACGGTATTGGTGATGCTTGCGATTATGAAGACGAAATAGGGTTGGCAGACTACTCAGTATCTAAAAATCCACCAATCCTTAAAATAATTGACTTATTAGGTAGAGAGTTGAATAATTCATCATCAATAAAAGGCAACCAAATACTTTTTTATATTTATGAGGATGGATCTGTTCAGAAGAAAGTACATATAAACTAATACTATTCAACCAAATAACCCTGCTTAGGTTTTAGTTTAGTTCGGAGTGTATTTGCCCATTTTAGATCCACAATAATGAAAGCATCGTAGGCTAGATCGGTAACTTTTTCTGTGCCAGTTTCTATAAAGAGAATATTTTCTAAGACGCTAAATTCCTTTAGGTGAATTAGATGATGTTCTGCAATTTTTAGGGCATCAGGTCCACTAAAATTCCAAACTAATTTTGCTTTTTGAGACATTTATTTAATGTTATTTGAATGAATATAATCAGCGATTATAGTCGCTAGATTTGTTGCGGCCTTAGGGTGGTTTCGAAACCATAATTCGGGTTCTATTAATTCTAATTCTCCCAAAGCCAATGTGTTGTTGTTATCGTAGAAAATATCGACTCTTGCATACATTGTTTTATGTGGACAGGCAGCTAAGGCTTTAGTTGCAAAGTCAATTTCTATTTGCTTAGGCTGATATTCTTCGACTGTTCCACCAAAATCATCCTGTACTCTAAAATCACCTTTTTTAGCTTTTTTTAATACCGCGTGCGAATATTCTCCTCCAATTATTATCAGACTTATCTCACCCTGTTCTTGTATTTTATATTGGAATTTTTGAAACAGCATCCCTTCCTCTGTTATGAGTCTCTGTAGGTCTAATTCGTGTTGATTATACTCAGAAGCACTCACTAAAAAGGTTTCTCTTGCTGCTCCAGCAATAGCTGGTTTAAGTACTGCTTTGTCCCAAGAAGTCTTAGAAAATAAATTAGCCAAAGTCTCTTTCGATCCTTTCTCTATAAATAGGGTAGGAGGTATGTTTACTTGTTTGTCTTGAAGTTCTTGTAAATAGTGCTTGTCTAAATTCCAATAAATTACTTCAGGACTATTAATAAATTGCAGGTTTTTTTGTGTTTTAGAAAACCATTTAAAGAAGTCTTCGAAACGCTCAAAATAATCCCATGTTGTCCTGAAAATAGCATACTTGCACTTTGCCCAATCGAAATCAGGTGCATCCCATGCTTTTTTAATAACCTTAAGCCCTTTTTGTTCTAATGCTATTTTAACCAAGTCATCTTCTAATAGAACTTGGTCTATATACCAATCTTTTTCTATTGGATTCTCGTACCTCGAGTCTGTGAGGATAACAATATCGTAGTTCATTTGCTTGGGATGCTATGCTATTCTAGAATTTATCTATTTTGCTTAATAGTGTTGCCGATTGTTATTATCTGAGTCTCTTTATGGTTGTCAGAACTTAAACTTACCAAATACATTCCATCGTTTTGTGTAGATAAATCAATTTCGATGGTCGTTTTTTTATTGGCAATATATTTATCAAGATTAACCTCTAGCACCTTATCTCCAAGCAGATTAAATACTTCTAACTTTGCATTCTCTGGTAGGTTAAATTCTACAGACATTAGCCCATTACTCGGGTTAGGGAAAATAGAAAGAGAATTATTGAGTAATTGTGTTTCATCAATTCCAACTGTAGTTAGTGCGGTCGTAATTGCTTCCACAACTCCATCAAAACTAATAGATCCATTGTTTTTATTATATAGTACTGAATGGTCAGTTCCTGCTAAAACGACTACTTTAGGCATACCATCAGTTCCATAATCACCCATGTTAATAGCTGATGATGAAAAGGCAACATGGTTTTCCATACTGTTTGTATTTCCCCAGCTCGAAATACTCGAACAGCTCGTATTTGCGTAATCATCTGTTAAATAGAACTCTATTTTACCAGGATGACTCTCAGAAAAAGTTTGAACTGCATCGTATGCACGACTTCCGAAGTAGGAGCAAGATCCACATGGCATAACCCAAGCAATAACAATAATTTTGCCTTCATCCAATTCGTCGAAAAGAGTATACGAAACACCTTCGCAATCTTCTTCTGTGAAATTTGTGGCTGTTTGTGCTTTTGCTTGAAAGTTTAGACTTAGAAAAAAGAGTCCAATTAGAGTCGAGAGTATTTTCATTGGGGTTTATTTAAATGTTTTCAAATATAGGAAATTTTAGAATGCTTAATTTTCATACAGATATAGAAAAGAAAAAACCCTTTTCGTGAAAACGAAAAGGGTTTTAGTTGTGGGCCCACCTGGGCTCGAACCAGGGACTTTCTGATTATGAGTCAGATACTCTAACCAGCTGAGTTATAGGCCCTAATTTAATCGTTTTTCACTAAGAGTGATTAACCATTTAATTAGGCTGCAATAATACACAATATCTGTTTATCTTGCAACGAAATAGAGAGATATGCTAGTAGGAATAAAAAATATAATTTTCGACTTGGGAGGTGTTATTTATGCCATCAATTACAAAACGACTATTCGTGCTTTTGAATCCTTGGGAATCAAGGATTTTGAAGGTATTTATGCTAAAGCAGGCCAGTCGGATTTATTCGATAAGTTAGAAAAGGGTGAGATTAGCAAGAATGAATTCTTTGATGAAATCAATAAATTCTTACCAAATCCTTTAAGTGCTATTCAAATTACGAGTGCTTGGAATGCTATGTTGATTGGTTTTATGCCGGATGCTATCGAGAAATTAAAAGACTTGGGTAATGGTTACCGTCTTTTTCTACTGAGTAATACCAATATTTTTCACATCGAAGAGATTAAATCACGAGTAGGCGAAGTCTTTTTTAAAGAGTTTTGCAACTTATTCGAGACGGTGTACTTGTCGCATGAAATAGGCTTACGTAAACCGCATACAGATGTGTTTGATCACATTGTGAAAGCGAAAGGTTTAGTTCCTTTAGAAACTCTGTTTATAGACGATTCTCCGCAGCATGTAAAAGGCGCTTTAGGTGCCGGTTTAAAAGCCTACCACTTAAAAGATGGTGAGAAAATAGCTCAGCTCTTACCGTGAGGGCTCGGTTTTAAGTTTTTGTCTAAGTGAACAAAAACAACTTTATCTAAGGTGATGATTGTTTTAAGACTCTGCTTAACTCTTGCGATGCACTTTACTGTAATAGAACTCCTACCAAATTGCATAGTCTCGAAACCTATTTCCACAACATCTCCTGTAAATGCAGGATTTAGGAAGTTTATTTCCGACATAAATTTTGTTACAATATTCGGACTGTCTAGTTGACACATTACAAAAATAGCTGCTTCTTCATCAATCCACCTAAGTAAGGTGCCTCCAAAAAGAGTACCTCCTGCGTTCAGGTCTTCAGGCTTTACAAGTTTACGAGTATGGTATATCATAGCTTATTCTTTAATTTCCTGACAGAGTTCTACTAAAACACCTTTTGTGTTTTTTGGGTGTATAAAACAAACCCATTTATTGTCTGCACCACGTTTCGGTTCATCGTTTAAAATTGTAAAACCTAGGTCAGACAACCGTTTCATCTCTGCTTTAATATCCTTTACAGCAAAGGCTATATGGTGTACGCCTTCTCCTTTTTTAGCTATAAATTTTGCAATAGTACTTTCGGGATTAGTAGCTTCTAAAAGTTCAATTTTACTCTCACCAGTTTGGAAAAATGAGGTACTTACGCCTTCACTTTCTACCTTCTCCATTTTGTACGGAGCTATACCTAAAAGGTTTTCGTAAATAGTATTTGCCTGTTCTAGATCTTTAACAGCAATTCCTATATGTTCAATTTTCTCTACCATTATTTTAGGTTTTGCATGTGATGTAGTTTATGGTACTTGCCTTCTAGTTGAAGTAATTCTTCATGCGATCCTTGTTCTACTACTTCACCATCTATAATTACTACTATTTTATCAGCATTTTGAATAGTAGAGAGTCTATGTGCAATTACAATAGACGTTCTATTCGCCATTAGTTTAGTGAGTGCATCTTGTACTAGTCTTTCAGATTCTGTATCTAAGGCTGAAGTTGCCTCATCTAAAATTAGTATAGGCGGGTTTTTCATTACCGCCCGTGCAATACTTAATCGTTGTTTTTGACCTCCAGAGAGCTTGTGTCCACCATCGCCAATATTGTGCTGATAACCCTTTTCAAATTTCGAAATAAACTCATGTGCATTTGCAATTTTTGCAGCTTCCATAACTTTAGCTGGATCTGGATTGTCTATTCCAAGTGCTATATTATTAAATATAGAATCGTTGAATAAAATTGCATCTTGGGTTACAATACCCATAAGACCTCTTAAGTCGGCTAGCTTATAGTCTCTAATGTCTGTACCGTCAATTTCTAAACTACCCCCATTTACATCGTAATATCTAGCGATTAAATTAGCGAGCGTACTTTTTCCACCACCAGATTGACCTACCAAAGCAATCGTTTGGCCTTTTTTGATTTCTAAATTGATATTCTTTAATACAGCCTTGTCTGTATAGGCAAATTTAACATCCTTAAACTGAATAGATTTATTAAAATCCTCTATCGTTACCGCATCATCCTTTTCTTTTACTTCTATTTCAGCTTCTAAAATTTCGGTAATTCGTTCTGCTGATGCTGAGCCTCTTTGGATACTATAATATCCCTGTGAAAGAGATTTTATAGGTGGAAGGATTTGTGAGAAAATAACAATAAACCCTATAAACGCCTGAGGACTTAAGGAGCTGTTTTCTGGGTTTAGCTGGCTCTCAAAAATTAAATTCCCTCCGTACCAAATAACAACTACCATTACCATGGTACTCAAAAATTCACTCATCGGCGAAGCCAAATATCTACGTCGTTGTATACTCGACATTATATTCTGATGCTTCTCTAGCTCCTCTTCGAACTTTCTGTTTATCTGTTTTTCAGCATTAAATGCCTTTATTACTTTAAGTCCAAAAATATTTTCTTCTATAGCCGATAATATCTGTGCTATTTGAACCTGCCCTTTACGAGATTTACGTTTTAAACTTTTACCTATGTTTCCTATAATAAAACCTGCTATCGGAAATAAAAAGAAAACGACTAAGGTTAATTTAGCACTCATCATGAGTAGTAAAAAAATGGATGAAATAATGTTTACTGGATCGCGAACAATAAGCCCTAGGGTACTCATCATAGAGGCTTCTACCTGATTTACATCAGTTGTCATTCTCGACATTAAATCTCCTTTTCTCTTTTCAGAAAAATAAGCAATAGAAAGTAATGACATTTTGGTATGTAAAGCTCTGCGCAAATCTCTCGATATTCCTGTTCGGATAGGTACTAATGTGTATTGTGCTAAATAGCGTGTAAGGTTTTTAAGAAAGAAGGCTAAAATAATCCCAAAACATATGTAGGCCAATGCTTTAGATGGTCCTACTTGCTCAATAGACGAGTTCATCCAATACGATATAGAGTCTTTTACCCAGTCTATAGAAAGTTCTCCTGTTGGTTTTGTACTTATTGATTGCTGTGTATCGAATAAGATACCCAACATTGGAATTACCAAGGTGAAAGAAAATAAGCCAAATACGACCGACAGGATATTCAATAATGCATTAAGTAAAGCCATACGTTTGTATGGGTACGCGAATTTTAATATTTTATAAAAACTGTCCATTTCGATTTATTCCTTTTAGGATTATTTTTAAGCCTCTTGCAAAGATACTATTCAATTTGATATAGCTTAAATACTCAAGACTAATCTATGCGAACTTGTTTAAGAGCGTAGAACCAATTTGATTGTCTATCTTTGCCGCATGGAAAGTACAAGACAGAAAAAAGTAGGCCGTCAGATTCAAAAAGACATCGCACAAATATTAATGACTAGAACAAGTTCTATCGCTCCAGGTGCCATTATATCGGTGTCTTTGGTTCGTATGAGCCCCGATTTATCGTATGCTAAAGTGTATCTAAGTGTCTTTCCATTAAAAGATAAAGAAGCATTTTTAAAAGCGGTAAGTATTCAAGGAAAAGAAATAAGAAATGAGTTGGGTAAACTAGTGCGTCATCAATTGAGAATAGTTCCAGAACTATCCTTTTTTATTGATGATTCTGTGGATTATGCTGAAAATATTGACCGTCTTTTAAAAGGCGACTCAAACAATACTCCAGAGTAGTTTTGAATATTGCTCTTTACATAGCACGTCGCTATTTGTTTTCTTCAAAGAGTAAAAATGCTGTAAATAGTATTACTGCAATATCCGTTCTTGGTGTTGCTATAGGTACACTAGCTTTAGTTGTGGTCTTGTCTGTTTTTAATGGATTTGAAACGCTTATAAAGTCTATGTACCAGGAGGTGAATTCCGATTTTGAGGTTCGCTCTACTGTTGCAAAGAATTTTGTGTTTTCTACCGACGAACATGAGCGTCTAAAGGCACTTTCTTCTTGGAGTATGATCGCCCAATCTTACGAAGAAAAAGTCTTAATTCAACATTCAGAAAAGGAGCAAATAGCACTACTCAAAGGGATAAGTGCGTGGCCTGAAGATGCAGTGCTACCTATCGAAAATCATTTATTTAAGGGAAGTAGTTTTAGAGCCTATCCTGAAGGATATTGGGCAATTGTTGGCCAGTCTTTAGCGTATAAATTAGCTGTTTCTGTAGAAGGTATACAAGATGTTTTGAAGGTTTTTGTGCCCAATCAAAAGGCTCGTGTGGGACAGTTTTCTGAAAATACTTTCATAGAACAACAGTTTTTAGTTTCTGGAGTGTTCTCTGTACAATCGGAATACGATGCTTCTTATATTATTTCGGATTTAAACACCGTGCAGTCCTTTTTAGATAAACCGAACCAACTTACTAGCTTGGCTTTTTATGTAGATAATACTACCGACTTAGACTTGGTGCAGGCAAAGTTAGCCGACTTTTTTGGTGCAGACTTCGAGGTGAAAAATCGTTTTCAACAACAAGAGTTTCTTTATAAGGTTTTGCAAACTGAAAAGTGGGCAATATTTTTCATCCTTTCTTTTATCCTACTTATTGCCACTTTTACTATTGTGGCTTCTGTAGTAATGATTGTTTTAGAAAAGAGAAAAGATATTTCTAGCTTATGGGCTATGGGAACTCCTGTACTAACAATTCAAAAAATATTCTTTTACGAAGGCTTATTAATTACGCTTTTTGGAGGTGTACTCGGGTTGGTTTTAGGCGTAACTTTGAGTTTGGCTCAACAGCATTATGGCTTTATTCAGCTCGGTTCTCAAGGAGCTTTTATTGTAAATGCCTATCCTGTAGAGGTGCATTTACAAGATGTTGTTTTAATACTAGGTACTGTAGTGGGTATAGGAATGCTGATTACCATCATCCCTGTTAAACTGCTGAAAAATAAATTCATTCAGGATTCCTAAAAAATAAACAGTAGCTAAGGTGTAAGTTTCGAGTAGTTAAGAAGGTTTTTCTTAAATAACATCTGTATCATCTAAGTATTTTTTTCTTACCTAATATCCCTAAAACTGATGTCCTTTAAATTTAATGGCAATCTCATCTAAAATAGCAAAAAGCTCTTCGGGCGAATCTGTGGTCACTAATTTTCTTCGGTACTCCTTTACGCCAAACATACCCTTAAAGTAGTTGGTGTAGTGTCTACGAGTTTCTACCACTCCTAAAACGGGTCCTTTCCAATCGAGTGCTCTTTGTAGATGCTGTCTACAAGCTGCAACACGTTCGTCTATAGTTGGTGGGGCTAATTTAGTGCCAGTTTCTAAAAAGTGCTTTATTTCGTTGAAAATCCAAGGGTAACCAATCGAAGCTCTTCCAATCATCATCCCATCTACGGCATAACGATCTTTCATCATTTTTGCTTTTTCTGGAGAATCTATATCTCCATTTCCAAATACAGGGATATTTAAACGAGGATTGTTTTTTGTTTCTGCAATTAGAGACCAATCTGCCTCGCCTTTATACATTTGTTTCCGCGTTCTGCCGTGTATAGAAATAGCTTGTACACCTACATCTTGTAATCTTTCGGCAACCTCAACTATGTACTTACTTTCCTCATTCCATCCCAAACGAGTTTTTACGGTTACGGGTAGATTGGTAGATTTTACAATCTCCGCGGTCATCCGAACCATTTTAGGAATGTCTTGTAGAATTCCAGCTCCAGCACCTTTGCAGGCAACCTTTTTTACTGGGCAGCCGTAGTTAATGTCTATTATATCTGGATTAGCTTCGGCGGTAATTTCTGTTGCTTCACGCATCGACTCGATATCGTAACCAAATATTTGAATTCCAATTGGACGCTCATATTCAAAAATATCTAGTTTTTGAACACTTTTTGCCGCATCTCTAATTAGTCCTTCGGAGGAGATAAATTCTGTGTACATTAAATCTGCTCCGTGTTGCTTACACAACTCACGGAATGGTGGGTCACTGACGTCCTCCATAGGAGCCAATAATAAAGGGTACTCACCAAGTTCTATATTTCCTATCTTTACCACAATTCGAAATTTTGCCAAAAATACAAAAAACTCATGGAATTTAAAATCATTCAAAAGACAAAAGGTGTTTGGACTAATACTTCTTATTCTACCTTATTGTATTTGCTCTTAGTTGTTATTTTAGGCGGACTAATTAGTTCGTATTTACTAGGAGGAATTGTCTGTCAGTTGGTTTATGGAATTAGCTTTTTCTCAAGCTCTCATCAAGTTTTCGACAGCTCAAATCCCGATATGATGAATGCGATGAAAACAATGCAATTGTTTAATGCAGTTGGAATGTTTGTTTTACCTCCAATTGTATTTCTACACCTACGAGGTTTGTCTTTTTCCAATTACTTAAAACTAGGAAATCCTCTAAATGGATTTACTATCGTTAAGATTTTTGTTCTAGCATTAACAATGATTCCTTTAGCTAATTTTTTAGGCTCTTTAAATGAGTCTATTCCCTTCCCAGAATTTTTAAATTTCTTAAAACTTGCCGAAGAACAAAGCCTTGTTTTAACAGAGCAGTTTTTAGTTATGGATTCTATTTGGGATTTAGGAATTATGATATTAATAATGGGTGTAGTTGCTGCAGTAGGTGAGGAGTTGTTATTTCGTGGAATACTTCAGAATTTGTTTCACAATTGGTCTAAGTCTAAGCATCTTGCTGTTTGGCTAACTGCTTTATTGTTTAGTGTTATTCATATGCAGTATCATGCCGTTTTACCACGTTTCTTTTTGGGTGCCTTTATTGGTTATGTATATGTTTATTCGGGTAGTTTAAGGTCTTCTATTTACCTCCACTTCTTTTACAATACGAGCTTAGTTATTCTTAGCTATTTAATACAGCACAGCTTCGTTTCTGAATCATGGGAGCGTATAGGTGTAAATGGACTAGGTACTTCTATAATTGCCTTAGTATTGCTTTTTAGCTTTTCTTACAAATGGTTTAAGGATCGTACCAGTTTAACTTAATTTATTTGCAAAAAAAAAGGGAAGTCGTTAGACTTCCCTTTTTTTATAAATTATTAGCTCAAATTAATCCATGCTAGCGTATGTAGCGTAGTTTATTTTATATGCTTGAGCTATTCTAAGTTCTTGCTTGATATCTGTAATAAGTCCCATCTTAGCGTCCACATCAGCTTTAATACATGTAATAAGCTGCGGTTTTTTCTCTTCTGCAGTAGCTTCTCTTTTAGCAGCAACAAACTCTTGTATATCCGAAGATAATTTAAAAGAATCGTTTAGCTGAATACGAGGTTCTACACCAAATTTAGATTTCATTCCACTTACGGGAGCTCCAACATAAATATAGCTACATAGCGACTTGTCTTCAATCTTCTTAACTTCAGATGCTTTAGGTAGGCTGTTTTCCACTATAAGAGTAGTCTCTCTCATCACGGTAGTTACCATGAAGAAGAATAACAACATAAAAACGATATCTGGAAGGGATGCAGTTGACATTGCAGGTGTTCCACTTCCTTTTTTCTTTTTAAAACGACTCATTAGTTTCCTCCTACTTTTTTAGGTTCAGCTTCAGAAATTTTAGCAGGATACATCTTGCGAATTTCCTTCTTGTTTTCTCCTTCTAGCTCAGCATAGTAAGCACCAAATTTCTTTTGAGCTTCTCTATCTCTTAATTCGCGATAAGCGGCAGAAAGTTCGTTTTGCACCTTAATGTACATTTCGTACGAAGTACCACGATCATTCTGTAAAGAAATAATAGCTTTTTGTGGATTGTCAGATAATACATCGCTCTTTCCCCAGTTGTCTAAGAATGCTTTGGCTCCTTCGCGTAATTGCGAAACATCCATTAATTCTTCTTCAACTAGTAGTTGGTCTTTTGCATTTACCAATACCACATAAATATTCTTAGACTTAATTTGAGAATCGTCAATTATATCTTCCACCTCTGGCATAGCTGGTAATTTACGTACCAATCCGGTATCTACATCCATTGTAGTTGTTACAAGGAAAAAGATGAGGAGTAAGAAGGCGATATCTGCCATCGAACCTGCGTTTATTTCTGGTAGTGTTCTTCTAGACATATGCTTACTATTTAAGCATTTTAGACACTTCAGAGTAGACTACAGAAAGTATAGCACCTGCTCCAAGTATATAAAATAAGAATAATCCAGTACCTACTTGCTTAGATAAAGTTGCAGTAACACCAAACTTTGCGTAGTGTTCTGTTACTTCGTCTGAGGCTAGTAGTGTAGCGATAATGTATATTACAAATAATCCACCTAAAGCCATACCTATCTCTTTCGCCTTTTTAGGGTTTGAGATAAGTTGCTTTAATGGGAAACCAATTGCTAAAATTGAAGTTGCTCCCAGTAGAATATAGGTAAGTACTATACCGTAATTTGTTATGAAATCTTCCATCTCAAAAAGTTTTAACGGTTAGTAAAATTATTTTTTTGCAGCTTCTTGACGAGCTAAGATGTCGATCAATGTGATAGAAGCATCTTCCATAGTGTTTACTAAACTATCTACTTTAGAGATAATGTAATTATAAAACACTTGAAGAATCATTGCTACGATCAAACCAAATACAGTAGTTAATAAGGCTACTTTAATACCACCGGCAACTAATGCTGGAGAAATATTGTTTTCTGCTTCAATAGCATCGAAGGCACCAATCATACCGATTACTGTACCCATAAACCCAAGCATTGGAGCAAGAGCAATAAATAAAGCGATCCATGAAGTGTTGCGTTCTAAACGACCCATTTGTACAGATCCATAAGCAACAATAGACTTTTCTACCATATCTAAACCTTCCGAAGAACGCTCTAAACCTTGGTAAAAAATGGAGGCTACTGGACCTGGAGTGTTGCGACAAACTTCTTTTGCACCTTCTACACCTTTAGCTTGAAGAGCATCTTCAATTTCGCTTAAAAGTTTGTCGGTGTTAGTTGTTGCTAAGTTTAGGTATATAATACGCTCTATTGCTAAAGCTAAACCTAAAATAAGAGTTATTAATACAACTCCCATAAAACCAGCACCACCTTCAATAAATTTTTCTTTCAAAATTTGGTGAAAACTTGCAGGTTCCTCAGCTAGTTCTTCTACTACAGGAGCAGTTTCTTCTATAGCTACTACACTGTCTGTTGCTGCAGAATCTACAACTAAAGAGTCGGTCATTGTTGAATCTGTAACTTGTTCAGTTACTGTTTCAACAGTATCTTGTGCCACTACGGTAAGGGCATTCAAATTCAGCAAACCAAAAATTGCTAGAATAGAAAGTGTCTTTTTCATCGTTTTGTAATTTGGTTGAAATAATTTCAAAATATTCAATGCAAATTTAATTAAATCTTGCGATTGGCAAAGGAGTAAGTAAAATCTTATCGTGGAATGTGCGTATAACGCGAAATTATTTTGCTTTAGTATGATTAATCACATTGATAATCACTGATTAAGAATCTATTTATGGATTACATAAATTGAATCCTTCTATCGATTCGTTGATTTTTAGTTGATAACCATAACCACGTTCTAGGTTGCCAATTCCATTGAATCCGTATTCTGGTAAATATGCGGCTCCTAAATGATCTTTTACAATTACTAAATTATCTGTGTATGGAGAAAAAGCATCTATTGCACTGATAGGATCAGTGCAAGAAAAACCAACTAAGTTCCAGCCAGCATTTAAATCTAAATACACTTCGAAGTAATCTGCTGTGAATAAACATGAGGCATCATTAATAGTAGCTGTGTTGTTATAGTTTGATGCTTGCTGGTTCGTACAGCCAAGTATTTCTATACTACTAGTGTTAAATGTATACTCGCACACTAATATGTCATTAAAATCTGAATACAATTGTAGTGTAAGTTCCTCCTCCCAGTTTTCTATTGGAGTTTGTATATTTAATAGATGTGTAGATTCTCCACTAAGACCATAGTAATCTACTTGTTCCATCGCAAGTGTATCGCCTTGCTGGTTAAGTAGCGTAAAAGAGGGGTAGCTATATAAATAAGACGAGCTAGTATTTATTGAAAGCTCAATTAAATTGCTTTCGGAATTTAGTGTAGTGGAAATAACTTCAATTAAATCGCAGTCGTTTATTGGACTCACAAAAGAAGCTAAGCTTTCGGTTAAATTTGCAATAGAGGAGTAGGTCATTATCGTAACAACTTCACCCGATGGGTTTATTAATATTCCTCTTGGGTAACCCGTTTGATTAAAAAGTGAAAAAATGGTAGAACCGCCTTCTTGTCCTGCAACAACAGGCATTTCTGAATTATGGTTATTTGAGAATGTAATACAAGAACTTGCAGATGAAAAATTATCTACTCCAATAAAAAATACGTTTTGGTTGTTGTTTCCATAAGCTTCGTATGCATTGTTAATTTCTGGAGCTACACTATTACA
>Ga0308006_10000608_pt1 | contig 13312 bp, 24 predicted proteins | sample Neamet69_FD_203150 | JGI IMG/M metagenome (GOLD analysis project Ga0308006, IMG submission 203150) | Marine microbial communities from water near the shore, Antarctic Ocean - #69 | ecosystem: Environmental > Aquatic > Marine > Unclassified | place: Southern Ocean | collected 2014-06-07 | reverse complement strand
GCCAACCTTGTGTTCTTAAATTATCATTAATTAAAAATAAAGTCCAATGGTAGTATGGTGTATCATATAAACTAATAGACACTTGGTCTGGTCTTGCTCCATCAATTATATCATATAACTCATAAGAAGAAATGTCATCAATGTTGGCTCCTATTATGTCAGAGAATGTGGCCAAGTTATTAAACACTGTGGTTCTATCTTCAAACTCATACACAACCTTTTGCAATCGTCCTAAATAACTCATTTACAAGCCTCCATCGTGAATATCTTGTTTAGTTAATGATCTTTCTTCTTGGAACGTAAGAGTTAGATCTATTTCACTCCATGAGCCATCGACCATCATTGCGTTGCTTGTTGGATTATATGTACTGGATATTGATACTAGAAATGATTTTAAGAACTTATTTAATATTGTAGGTCGCCTTCCAGCGCCTGGCATATACACTTGTTCAATCTCAAACGCGTTTGGATATTTTAATGCCCACCCGCTCCTTTCTGGATACAACTCAGTCCTAAAAAATTTAATAATATCACCTATCATTCTTGATTCAGATTCTGATGACGGAATTAATTTATATGTGAATGAGAATTGTCTAATAGGTACACCAGTGAATGTGGTGATAGTAACTGGATCCAATACGACACCGAATCCTGATGATGCTGCAGCTCTTAATTCAGAACCGCCTGGAATCTTGTTAGCGACGGCTGCTATTTGTGAGGAAGACATACCCTCAATGCCTTCTTTAAATAGATTTTGTATAGAGCCAACTCCTGACCCAGCCGCAAAGGCTGCTTCTGCCATACCTGGAATCTTTCTATTACTTGTAGCTGCTCCAATCAATCTGCCAGCACCACCTAACGATGTATTATCATATGATGCGCTATCGTTGATTTGAATGCTTTGTGGCATGAATATTTCAACAGTTCTTCCACGGGCAATATTCATACCATCGCCTTCCTTAATAGCACCGTAAGTCGCTTGCTGCCCGCGGATAAATTCGTCAGGAGCTACAAAGTTATAAAGGGCTTTAGCACCTGACGACAATAAATCAGTCGTCATATCAACGGCTTTGCCAAGAGCAATGCCGGCTGCACCTTCGGCTTCACCAGTGGTTTTCTCAATTGTCAGGTCATCTACAACTTTGTCAATGGCGTCCTGGCCGCCAGCACTAAATCCACGAACAATTTTGCTATGCTGTATCGTTGTAAATTTTATAAACGTAGATGCATTATCAGTATCGAGAGGGTATATTAACCTCTTATGTTTTTCCATATGTTTTTGGTTCATACTTACTAATGCCTATAAATATAATTATTCTTACTTCTATTTATACGAGTAATATGGCTTATTCTGGCAGATATAAAATTAAAGAACCATCCAAGTATGATGGCAATCCAGCGAAGGTACAGTACCGATCTCTATGGGAGAGGCAATGCTTTAAGTGGTGTGAAGCTTCTCCAGGTGTAAAGAAATGGCATTCAGAAGAAACTGTCATACCTTATATATGCGGGACAGATAGGAAGATGCACCGATACTTTATGGATCTAAAGATAGTATGGCAAGACGGTTCTGTGACATTGGTAGAGATTAAGCCAAAGAAACAAACAATGAAGCCGGATTATAAAGGTAGAAGAACCCGTAAATATATCTCTGAGTCAATGACTTATGTGAAGAACCAATCTAAATGGTCTGCCACTAGAGAGTATTGTCTTAATAGAGGATGGAAATTCGAGATTTGGACAGAAGACACATTAAAACAGATGGGCATTAGGATCTGTAAATAGATCGTATAAATAGATACATAACGCATTATAATAAAGGTATTAATTTAATGGAAACATTCGCAAGTATGACCGAATCAATGGTGACCGTAATGGATAAGACACGGGCGAAAACATTGAAGCTTACCATGAAGAATAGTGTTAGTGGTATAGAAAGACTAAAGCATGAACTCACAGTCCGAACTGATGACGTTGATCCAGCACTTGTTAAAGAACTAACCTCTACAATTAAACAATTAAAAGCGCTGACTAAGCAAGTTGATGCTGCAATTGCTAAAGCTGCTACACAGTAATAATGTATTCTACCCCTCCGCAGACTACAGTCTTATTATATCACAGTATAGCTTGTTTGTACACAGTTATTTTTAATTATTTTAAGGAAGCATAATGGCATCACTTCTTTCCAAACTGGAGCTAGAAGCATTTAAGAAAGGCATACCTGCCCGGACTAAATCTTCGCGAGAATGGTTCCGGGAAAAAGCAAAGGGTCTTCGTGGTAAGGTTAATCGCCAGACACTTTTAAAGGATGAAGAGCTTATTAAGAAGACTAAAACAATTCGTGGCAATATGTTCATGTTCTTCTATGATGCTAAACATCGTAAAACGTTACCATACTGGGACGCGTTTCCACTTATCATAGCATTAGACAAAGCACCAGGTGGATTCTACGGAATCAATCTACATTACTTGCCACCTGTCTTAAGAGCCAAGTTTCTTGACGCGTTGTTAGATACAGTTACTAACGATAAGTATGATGAGTCAACACGGATGAATATCAGATATAACATATTAAAATCTGTAACAGGATTAAAATATTATAAGCCATGTATTAAAAGATACCTGACTAGTCAAGTTGATTCTAATATGGTAATGGTTCAACCGACTGAATGGGAAGTTGCAGTATTTCTACCAACAGAGCAATTCCGTGGTAAGAGCCGTAGCGCCGTATGGAAAGAGAGCAGGAAAATGATATGAGTATAGACAATTTAAAAAGTGTTATTAGCAGACGTCAAGGTATAGCTCAGGCTAACCGTTTTGCAATATACATGCCTGTCCCATTATTTAGTGGTTTAGAGATAAGAAACATTATATCTGCAGGAATCGCTGGAGGAAGTGTTGCCGCTGGTATCAACTCACTCTATAACGATCCACGAGATCTAACGTTCTTATGCAAAACAGCGGTCTTACCTGGCAGGCAGATAGCAACTACTGATTACTCTACAAATACAAAGTTGCATAAGATGCCTTACGCTTCCATTACTGATGACCTTACTTTAACTTTTATGTTGACACAAGATATGTTTGTTAAAAAGTACTTTGATGCATGGCAGGCTAAGGTTATTAACAGCGACTATAGTGTCAACTATAAAGACACGTATGCCACCGACATTATAGTACAGCAGTTAAATAAGGATAATTTTCCAATATACTCAGTCAAATTTAAAAATGCATATCCGGTAACTGTAGATTCAATAGAGCTCAGCGCCGATAGCACTGATGTTGCAACCATTATGAGTACTACCCTTGCGTATGATGATTGGGAAGCTACAGACGATTTATTAGATGCAACTATATCAGGCTTAAACGTGGCTCTTCCAGGTAATCTTGGAAATAGACTAGGTTCGGTTATAGAGACCTTAGCTAGCAAATTTAATAGTATTTAATTATAACAGGCGATAATCATGGCAATACCAACGTTCAAAACATTAACATACGAGACGGAAATTTCGGATGGTACAATAGTACAGTATAGACCGTACGTAGTAAAGGAAGAGCGACAGTTGCTTATAGCACTTGAAGCAGGTGATGAACAAGTTGTAGGAAGGGCTATACAATCAATTTGTGAAGCATGTACATTCGGCAAGGTGAATATTAGTAAGTTAGCTGTATATGACATTGAGCATATTTTTATTAAGATGCGAGCAAAGTCTGTAGGCGAGAAGATTAAAGTATCTTCTAAATGTTCCGATTGTGAAACTGGTAATGAAATTGAAATTGATTTAGATAAGGTACATATACCACGGCTTAAGGTAGATAATAACCCTAGGATAATGGTTAATGAGGATATGGGTATGTTACTTAGGCCGCCAACCTACGGTCATGTAATGGCACAAGGTTCTACTAATAAGAAAAATAGTGAATCTCAAATTGATGTTTTATATGATATGATTATAAAGTGTGTTGATAAGATATTCCATGGCGATGAAATATTTGAGTGCGATAAAGAACCAAGGGCAGAAGTAGTGGCTTTTGTTGAAAGTTTGCCATATGAATACTTCATGAAGATTAAGCAGTATATTGATGCACTTCCTAGTATCGAATATACTATTGAATACGATTGTGTTAAATGTAATAAACATAATAACGAAACTCTATCAGGGTTATCCAATTTTTTTATGTAGCTCTTTTGCATGATAGTTTGGAAAATCATTTTAAGACTAATTTTGCGTTGATGCAGCACCATAATTACACGCTAAGTGATCTTGATAATATGATGCCATGGGAAAGAGAGATATATTTAATTCTTCTTCGACAATATATCGAGAAGGAAAACCAAGAACAAGAAAATCGAAATCGATGAAGGATAAACCATGGCCGCCGAAAGATCATTAAATGATTTAGTATTACAGATCCAAGAGACTAACATACGCCTGAATACCCTATCAGAAACGGGTGAGAAGCAAGAGACCCATCTGTCAAAATTGGCAAAGATGGCCAAGGGCGATAATCTACAAGATCTAGAAGACGCTAGAGAATCTAAATCAGCCGGACAAAGTTCTAATACTGTAACTACAACTAAAGCTGATAAGGACGAAGGTTTCATGGGTGTTGGGTTGATGAGACCTGCAATATTCGCTGGCATTTCTGCGCTCATAACTGGAATGATTGCTGGTGTTGCTGGATTATTTACTGTCGGTGGTTTGTTGGCAATTGCTAGTAAAGTATTAAAGACCGGTCTTGTTGTAGGTCTTATTACACTGGTAGCAGGTACCGCTATACAAGCTGTGTTTAATTACTTTGGCAAACCTGATCTATGGAAAAATGCAGCTAATGACGTTATGGCAGGCAATTGGAATCCTGCTTCACTTGGATTTGTTGGTGGCGCTGCTACTGGCGCTGCAATAGGATTAAAGTTTGGCGGTGTTCGCGGAATGGTCTTTGGTGGTTTAGTAGGTTCAGCTCTAGGTGCTTTCGGTGGTGATATGTTGACTTTGCCTAATGGATCCGTTGACAAGATGGGAGTAGCCATAGCTTCCGCTGAGTTTGCAGGTGGTAGCATTGGTTTTACAAAAGGAATGAAGTTCGGCAAAAAGTTTGGCCTGAAAGGAATGATTTTAGGTGGTATTTTGGGTCTTATTATTGGTTCGTTCGCTGGCTCTGCATTAGTCCAAATGATACCAGGTTTAGAAAAGTTTTTGGGAGTTACTCCTGAGCCTGTGACTCTAGACGAAACTGCCTTTAATGAAATGCAAAAGGCCGAACAAAAAGCATTTATAATGGATCCAAGAAATTTAGGATTAGATATGCCGATAAAGCAAACCTTTGATGAGTACCTTGCTAGCAGGATTCCAGAGATTCTTAGTGCGCGAGAGCTTGCTGATGCAAGAATTAACCACTTAACAACAGGTCGTAGCCATCCAAGTATGCTTGGGCAACATGATTTTGATGCAAGTGTGCTTATGGCTAAAGGTGTGATTAAAAGTAATATAACACCTATGCCCTCCGACACAATGATTCTTGCAGCCGCACGGCTTGCTAGTGAAGAACATCAAAATACAATTCTGAATAATATTAGGTCTGACAATAGCGTATCAACCCAGGTCGTCAATAACCTGAACACGCCAAATGCAAGGATTGAATTAAGAAACGCGATGGCACACTAAAAAAGGGACCCGAAGGTCCCCTTATTTAATCAATCTTATTAGCTGTTAGTCTTCAGCAGCAAGGCGATTAAAGTAACTTAGAGTATCGTCTTCATCATCTGCAGCAGCCTTAGGCTCAGGTGCAACGTTATGATTAGATTCAGCTTGACTTGCTCGCATCGGAGCAGGCGTAGATACATCCAATGTCACGTGCTCTGCAGTTGACATTGCAACACCATCCTCACCAAGAACAGCCATAAGCTTAGTCTTTAGTTCGGCATAGGTCTTATAGTTGCTTGGACTATTATACTCTTCTAATGAATGCAACTTACCATAGATACCTTCTAACTCTTCATCCGATGCTAATGCACCTGGCTTTCCAAATTCAGACTTATCATAGTTACGGTAACCTTCAACATCACGAATCTTAAGCTTAAAATCAGCGCCATCCCAAAAGTCGAATGGATTGATTGGATCTTCATCCGCAAATTGTGGCTGCATTGAATCAATAATCTTATCAAAGATTTTCTTACCAAACACATAAAGGAATACTTTACCTTCATTAGCTGGATTACCATCATCTTTAATGACTTGAATATTAGACACATAATGTAGTCGACGTTTACGATTTCGTGCAATAGACTTATCGTCATCATTGCCAGAATTCCACAACTTAGTATTCATTTCTGATACTGGATCGTCTTGTCCGATTGATGTTAATGAGCGTTCGATATACCAACGTCCAGTAACAGGACCTTTGAAGCCGTGATCCCAGTATTGAATCCATGGATCATTCTCGCCTTCAGGCGCAGGTAAAAAACGAATAACAGCATAGCCATTATTTGCTTTATCAACTGTAGGTTTCCAGATGCGGTCATCGTTATAACTCTTCTTAGCATCACCACCAACACTTTGTGCAGTAGTTAGAAGCTTCGCCATAGAAGCAGAACGATTACGTTTTAGATCAGCAAATCCCATATTTTATTCCTCTTTATATTACAATTTATTAACAGTGTATTTTTTTACATTGTGGACCATTATAACATGTTTTGATCAAGAAGTAAACACTTTTAGTATAATTTTTTTATAATTATTCGCATTTAATTTTGTATCTAACATGATGCCATATTTAAGAAGTTTATTCTTTAGGTCTGGCCAAACCAGTGTTTCGGTGATGTTCATCTTCTCTATGAATCCCAATATGTTATCTAAGATAATTATGGTCTCGATCATAATGTCACCTTGAAGGAATGACTTAATGATAGGTGGATGTGCATCACCTGCCGCTGTGGAGAACAGTGTATCAAATGGTAGATTACCACCATCACAATGATCGTCACGCAACGTATTTATATCAGCTTCAAATCTATATCCGAAACTTTGTAATCTTTTTTTATAATCAGGCCAAACTTTATCGTCATCTAACATGTTACCTACCCATGATATATCCTCAACAAAGTGGGCATTAAAGTAATCAAGTATGACACTTCTATCGAAGTTAAACTTGGTACCTACCTTATGAAAGAAGTAACGATCCTTGCGTTTCCAAAAGGATTGTTGTTTGGCTGAAGTCTTAAACCTATATTTAACTGCATTATACGTGCCATTAGAGTAGTGTAGCTTACACGCAAGGTATAAACTATACACTCCAAACTCATCTAATCGTTCTGTACTTGTCATATTGGCAACGTATTCATTGGTGGAACTTTAAGTAACCTTGCTTGTTGTGCTTCGTTTTGTACCTTCTCGGTAATAGGTTTGGACAATAGTTTAGATACATCTAAAGGATCTATTTCGTACCTATTGCATATCTCTAGTATTGCATCAAGGTAGGTTACACTACCTCGAGAGGCAAACATTAGATCTTCAACGTATTTAGAGAATTGTACTTGATTCATAATTAGGTTCAACATTAATTCGCCTTTAATAATATAGTATGCTCGTTAATCCTGCCATTTGGCACTGAATCCTTAGTGGTCAGTTTCTTCCACTCTTTATCCAATTGCTTGGCAGTTTTCTTAAGGCATATCTTAAGAAATTCATCTGGCTTACGTAGTCGTGTTGATCTAGACTTATCAGCCTCATAATGTAATAGTGTTGTACCTTTAACCTCAAATCCGCCAACACGTGTTGTAGTGTACTCAGTCACAACTCCATACTTAGTATTGAATACTAGTAACTGATAAGAACCTATTATGTCAATAGGATTAATGGATGCCAACTTAAAGTCGTTATCCTTAGTCTTATACTTCATCTTAGCGATCTGCTTATCTGCAGATTTAACCTTAGGCTTACGTACTTTACGAGTTGCTTTGGCTGCAAGAGTTAGACTCTCTAAGTCCAATAGAATATTCTTAAGAACCTTAATACGATTCTTAATAGCAGATGGTTTAATGTGTGAGTATGCATAGGCATATTCTTCATCGGCCTCTCTCTTAGAGACTGCCATTTCCATCTCATCAATACGAGGTTGGACCCACGCAATAACAGAGGTCTTAATCTTTGGACCAGTTAAACCGTAGGCAGTAGCCTTTTTAAATATATCATAGCTGTTACCATTAACACGTTCGATCCATTCATCTTCGAATGCATCAAGGTCAGTTAGAATAGTATCCGATATGATAGCGTTAAGACGATCTTGTGGTGTTACCTTTGCAACAACAATTGCATAAGGATCAGCCTCTTTATCGTCATCAATAACTTTACGTGCACGTGCAAAATCTAAGGCGTACTCAATACCCGAAGTGATATTTTTGATCTCATCTTGATTGAGTGTCCATCCACGTTTTGATATACGTATTAACGTAGTGTAGTTATTAAAGAACACAGTATTAGATGCAGACTTAAGCAAAGATATATCATCTGAACTATAGTCGTTATCCTGTGCGTACTTAATAACAATCTTAGAGTTGTCTTTAGTCTTATACTTGTAGTTGTAATAACCTAAAGCATTAGTTAAAGCTAAACGTCGATCGACACCTTCAAGATTGTCCTCAGGACTATAACTTAGCTCCTTGCCAAGATACATACTATCAATGCTTTTGCCACGTGCAGCTTTATTCATTTCCATAATTTGTCCTATCAACAGTAAAGTTAGTTACGCTTTCAACACGAAATGATCGCCAACCGTCAGCGGTTGTATCATATGCTTTGATAACGTGGTCAGATGGTACTAAGGCTGATGTGCCTTTAGGTATCATATGCTTGCTCATTAATTTAGTGTTGGTGGTACAACTCATTACACGTTCATCACCATTCAATTTATTAAAAGTCACAATACAAACAGATTCAGATAGAGCTTTTTTCATTAACTCGACTTCGTAAGTTTCAGCGTATGTATCCATAATGTTATATCCTTTATTAATTTGTATGACCATTATATCACAGTTTTATGTGATTGTACAACTTTAATTCCAATCATTGTCATCTTTTTTAGTTTCTGAAGAAACAGCACCATAGTGCTTAGTTACGTAGCTAGATGAATCTGTCCAATGGTTATGGTTATCATCCATCTCGTTAATGACACGATCAGAGTAATCAGAATCAGTAGTATCTTTAGGTCCACGCTTCTCATCAGTGTATGATGCAGCTTTACGTAAACGAGTAGACACACTTAGTTTTTTCTTTGGACGAAACTTGCTCCTAAAAGCTAGTTTCTCTGCAGCTGCTTTAATCATTTCAATACGGTCTTCCATGCTATTGTGCTCTCTCTAATTGTGCTTCTTTAAGTAGCCATTCAGTATCTTCTGCATCGGATGCACTATAAGTAGTCCAACCAATACCTCTAATATTTTCGTTGTACGACATCATAACATACGTATAGTGATCTTCAATAGGTCCAAACGAATGAGTCAAACGATAGTGGTAATCTTCTATAGTATGATAGAAATCTAACGAAACTTCTCCATACTTAAATGAGTAATCCTCTTCGTTTAAACTTAAACAATCGAGTTCCATACGTTTAATTGCCTTTGGCAGTTTTTGCATTATGCGTCTCCTAGTAATTCATTTCTTGATATTCAAGCCACTCTTTGGCATCATCAGCGCCTTCAGTCAACATATCGATGCCATTGGTGACATCATCTAACTGAGCTCGTGATAATACACCAGTACTCTCAATGAAGCGCATTCTCTTGGCTTCTGACATAATCTTTACTAATGCATTATTAATGCTATCACGTTCTTTGCTAAAACGTGGTAACTCATACTGGTAATAACCAGAAGTCATCATTCTTAAGATCGTCTCACGCATTTCTTCACTATCGTAGTTCATGCTGAAAGCTCCCGTTGTTGAGCTTCCCACTTGCCACACAACGCATCAAAATAATCGTAATATGCTTCACATGCCTCCATGGTGAAGCTAGTTGATTCAACGCTGTGATAGCTAGCGCCATGTAAGTTTACGTCCTTAGCGCAGTCCGCATCAACATAGTTCCAGTTTACAGAACCATCTTCATTCCGATTGCTCTTTTGGTTGATTGCCTTTTCAAATGCTTGTGCTAATGTAATCATAATGAAATACCTCAGTTATTCAGAAAGTGCAGCTTTAGCTGCTTTAAGCGTTGCAAAAGTCATGCTGTAATAGTTATCCCAGTTAGTCCCTCTCCATGGCTCACTAGCAGAATACGAAGACATAGATGGGTTCATTTTAGAAAATGAACACTGTTCGCCTTTATTGTTATCCCCGATCCATGAACCTGCAATTTTTGTTAACTTCATGATAAACTACCTTGTGTTTCTTGATTTGATATAGCCATTATACATTATAATGAGTGAGTTGTACACAACTATTTTAGTTATTCTTAGATCATTTAGTTATATGCTTATACGCTTCAAGTTCAAGTGGATAAGACTTATACACTTCTTCGATAGCTTCACAACATTCAGCGTCAAATTCACGTTGAGTGCATTCAGAATAATCAATTCCAGAACAATCCATTTCTTGCTCAACAAGCAATATAGTATCGATCCAATTTTCTGTGTTGATTGATGACTCAGGCTTTACAACATTAAGAACGTCTAGTATTCCACGACGAGTTAAAGTCATCTTGACGCCTGCGATATAAGTAACTTGATCCATAATATTCTCTTTCACTGTTTGATTCATTAAGTACATTATACCATACATTGTCAAATATGTACACAACTATTTTAGTTATTCTTAGATCATTTAGTTATAAGCATATAACTTATTAATGTTCCCATTGACCTACTTCTTCTTCATAACACATAGAACACATGTCCGAATAATCTTCTTCTTCCATAAGATCCTTACACACAACACAAAATTGATCCATATCTTCTTTTAGATCATGCATATCAGTATGGTTTTCTAACTCTTCTAGCTCAGGATTCATCATGATGAAGAACACCGCTTGATCTATTAAGCTTTCCATTGCAGCTGAAAACGATGGAGCTTGCCAAGAAGCAAGTTGAAGAATATATGTCCAACCACGAGAATACTCGTGCACAGTCTTCCATGTGTCATGCGTGATCGAATCTTTAGCTTGAAGGTAGTTGACTGCACCAGAACAGTTATTACCCATTCCGTTGTTGTACAGCTCATGGCTAAGACAAACCGTTGCCCGCATTATTTCACCTGCAACAGTATCAGCCTTTCCCATATCAGGAATTAACTTTGATAGACGATCATATTGCTTCTGATATTTACCTTCGTGTAAGTAGTAAGTATTTTTCATAATGTAGTTCTCTTCTTTATTCATTTGATATAGGTATTATACCATACATTATAAAATATGTACACAACTATTTTAGTTATTTTTATATCATTTAGTTATAAGCATATACTAAAAAAGAGGAGTCCTGTATTGGAATCCTCTTTCGGTTGTACTTACTTTTGTCTCTATGAACAGAACATTTGTTAACTTTCTTCGCATGCTTTGCCACAGGATTTCTTCTATGCTTCATACTAATCCTCCTTAGTTAATTAACCTCGGTGACCGACCTCATCTATTACTGACCAACCTAGTCCTTCATACCAGAACTGTGTATAGTCTATACAGTGCAACATAAACCAAATCATTTTAACCCTCGCAAATTTTATCTATGTGAGCTTCAAATGCATCGACCTTAACTAACCTGTCAGGCCAAAATATATAATCCTTTTCTGGATTAGCTCTTAAGTTGTTAAGTAATGGCTGAATAGCCTTACGTAGTTTAATGAGATCATCGGCAGACCTTTCAGACTTACCATCGGCAATATCTTTTAGGTTATTGACCTCATGTACAGCTTCAATATCGTTTTCGTGTACAGCGTGAAAACCAAAATCAAAGTTATATTCTATATCGTCGTTACTCATCTTCTTTCCTGCCGTAATTTAATAATAAAAGAATTAAAGCGCATGCTGTAAATGCTATAGCCAAAGCTAACTCATCAGGCCCCGTCATTTTCCTTGTACCTCTTAATAGTGTTTAGTAACTGAGACGTCCAATTATCCCTATGTTCTATAAACACTTGAGGTGTAGGTGAATCGTCACAGGCGATAACCGTGACTAACTGCGTGATTGGCGTTGATGTACGCTCCTCCCACATGATAGCATATGAAGACTCTTGTATGAAATAGTTGGTTATCCATTTCGTCTCTTTCTGCTTCTTTGATGTTTTCCAATCGATAATTGAAATAACACCATCCCACTCTGCGACCATATCGACTCTACCTGCAAGTCCAAGATGATCTGAATACAATGCAACTTCTAGACCATACACTGTACCTAGCCTTTCAGCAAGTACTGGTTTGATCTTATTGACAGCCGAAAGAATATGCGGCATATAACCCTTACCATAGTCAGGATCATTATTAACATATTTCTCAAGGCAATCATGCACGTCAGTTCCACGGTTAGATGCTTGGTAACCTACCTTAGCAGCTTCTTCTGCACCAACCCGTGCTTTCCATGCATCAATACCTTTCTTAGATAATATCGATAGTACTGTTGTTACTGATGGATAATTGATTCCAGCAGGAGTAGCGTACGTCCTGCCAGATTCTAAAGTCTCCGCAATAAGATCTGTATATCCTAAATCAACGGTCTTGTGCTGAAAATTTTGTTTCATAATCAATGTACTTCATTTTATATTTAGTTGAAGCTCTTTCTTTGAGAGAGCTTTCTTCACGTTGTTCTGATTTGAATTTATCCTTTTTTTTATTGGATGCTTCAAATCTTTTAAACTTTGCCATCTGTACTTCCTACTTATTTAATTTTTTCTAGCGTATCCAAGAAGACACTTACATCAGCACCCTTCTTAAAATCAACATAGACCTTATTACCCTTAGCACGTTTCATGACACGGATCTCAACACCACCCTTCTTATCATGAAGCTTCTTGATCTCAACGCTATCTTCTGGACTAGCATCAATCACAACGCGAGGATTCTCTAGATCTTGAGCTCCAGCACCGTGAACACCACCGACCTGTGTAGGTATTGACACTACGAACTTACCAACGGTTTGTTTACCAGCTTTACGAGGTGAACCTTTAGATGGAGTCACTACTATCTTTGGCATCTTAAGAATCATTTTCTTTAGATCAGCCATAGTAATATCGACATCCCAACCGTCATCGCTGATCAAGTCAGTTTGAACAGTCTTAGATCCAAATACTAGTGCCCCGCCGTCGAAGTAAAGATTGTCCTTTCCTCCGTGAG
>Ga0308006_10000579_pt1 | contig 13692 bp, 20 predicted proteins | sample Neamet69_FD_203150 | JGI IMG/M metagenome (GOLD analysis project Ga0308006, IMG submission 203150) | Marine microbial communities from water near the shore, Antarctic Ocean - #69 | ecosystem: Environmental > Aquatic > Marine > Unclassified | place: Southern Ocean | collected 2014-06-07 | reverse complement strand
AGTTCAGGCTCATACTGCATATAACGCCAAGCTGCTTTAGATACGAAAGGTATCAAGAAAGACTCTTGGAAGTTAATAAGAGTACGCTTATGACGTTTAATGATAGCGCCTAGTGACATAGAGATGCCAGCGGCTGTAGCTTCACCATTGATCTGACCACCAACTCCAGAGGAGTCAACAGCGCCAGTGGATTGCTGTACCATTGTCTGTAGTGCCTGTGCTTGTGCAAAGGTTATCTGTGAGACGTTACCAAAGTTGAATGGATTGATGATCTCACGAGGGTCGCCATTAGTAAGCAGTAGTTTACCAGCCCGAATCTCTGGCTTAGTGCCCCTAGGGATGCGTGTAGCGTCCATTGCAAGCATAGGGTGTACTGTGAGTGCTAGAGCGTCTATACGTGCCCTCAGCTCGGCATCCAGAGCCTTCTGGCTGTTATAACCTTTCTCACATACTCCACGACCCCAAAAGCGACTAGGTACTACATCCCAAGGGAATGCAACAATAGGTCGGTCTTGCATCATGAATGGACTAGGTTCAGCTTTAAGGATAGTACCTTTGTTAGCAATGATAACACATGCTTCAATGTAATAACTTTCTTTGTCTTCCTCAGTAATTAAACTAGAGTCTTCCATCTCTTCTTCAAGAAGGTGACGAGGCACTAAGCCGTAATACTTCGTTAGACGAGTCTTGTCATCTTGGTAGATAGTTAAGTCTTGATCAGCTTCGATGTTGAAGTCATCATTAGCTGTACCTATGTAACCATCACGATAGACACCAGACTCCTGTAGTTGTTCTACGATATGTGTACCAACAAACTCGTCAATGGCACAACCTAAGGCTTCATCTACGTTAGTGGCTGTAGGGTCAATACGGAAGTTCTGTGGTAAGATAGGACGTAAGCGTACAATAGTACGTTTGCTTATGTTAACACCTACAGCTTCCATAGCTCCACCCATAACTGACTCAGTTGCAGGCTTCATTTCATTTATTTCTTCTAAGACTACCTCACCAACACCACTGCCAAATACAGCAGAGTTAAGGAGACATTCGCTAATGTCCCTACGCACTTTAGCTGCAGCAAAGTCCTCATGGAGCTTGTTACGTAAGAAGCCAATGTCCTCAGTCTCAGTGTCGCCCATGTTATCTTTAATGTCAAAGAAGTTACCACGACCAAAGGTGGCCTCTTCTATTTCAGCTACGTTAGACTCTACGGCCTGCTGTAGTGCTGGTGCAATGATCTGACTACGCTCTGCTTGACGAGTCTTATCTTCAGCAGCCCAAATGCCACGCCAGAGGCGATAGTATTCTTGATGCTTTTGAGCATAGTTCTGCTCGTAGTAGTCTCCCCACGTATCTACCTTATCCATAACCCACTCGTGTAGGGTACTTTCGATGATAATAGGGTCTGTGCTTTCGTTATTGTCTGGCATTCTCATAGGTTAGTATCCGCTAATTGAGTCGAGTGTTAAGTGGTCATCCCACTCTTCAAAGTTACCAACATAAGTAACTTTAGCTAATTGATCTATATAGGCTAAGGAGTCTATTAAGTCATCGTGGGTTAAGGGGTCTGGAAATTGAAAGAGCTGATCTAGGAAGACACTATGCCATTCCTTCTTCTTCTTGTTGAGAGTTACACGACCATGCTCAAAGCGACCCTGTAAGGCCCACATGATTCTATCAGTCTTCTTCTGGTTTCCGTGAGTCAACTCCTCTACACGGAAGTAAGTATTCTGTCTCTTCATTCTATCCATTAGGGGAGACATTACTGCTTGCTTAGAGATACCTTTCTCTATACCTATAGACATAGGTTTGTAAGTCTTGACTACATCAAAGATTTTATTTGCAGTCTCATCTAAAGTCCATCGACCATAAATGATGTCCTCAACAAACCAACCTTCTTCTGACACCCATACAATGGATATTGCAGATTGGTCTAGTCTGGAGGTGTTACCTTTCGCCTTGGAAACATCTTGGAAACCAGCCAAGTCAATAGCAACATAATAGTCACCATCGCCACTAGGCTTCTCACCAAAGTTAAGCCAATCCTCTTTAAACATCTCAGAACCTTGGTTTTTAAAGCTAGCCATAAACTCTTGCTGGAAAGCGTGAGTTGACATAGACTTCTTTGCATTATTGATTTCATCGTCATCTAATGTTTCATTATCATAACTTGTGAAGTGCCATGCAGCAAAGGTAATGTCATCATCACCAGATAGCTCGGCATACTTATATAAGTCATAGAAGTGGTTACGGCCTTTAGGTGTGCCTATGAATAAGCATCCACCCTTTTGGTCAGCTAGGGCAGGCCTTAAGATTTCCTCGAATACCTCAGGTTTCATGTCACCATACTCATCCATCACTAAATACTTCAAGGACACTCCACGCATCGTGTCAGGCCTATCAGCACCCTTAAGGGAGATAGTAGCACCATTGACTAGGGTGATCTGCATGTTGTTTATATGAGCTTGTGAGATGATTGGTGCCCCTAGTTCAAGTAGGAGCTTCCATAGGATGTCTCTAGCCTGACCCTGAGTAGGAGCAACGTAGAACACATGTGAGTTGGGGAGAGTAGCTTGTAAGGCATTTACGATGAGAAGCCAAGCAGCTAGGCGTGACTTACCACAACGACGTCCTGCAGCTACTACTTTAAATCTAGTATCGTCAGCCCATACTTTCTTCTGCCATTCTAATAGTTCTATCTGCAAGTCTGACATTAGATAACCTCATATGTGGCATCGGTAATATCTTGGTCATCATCAGGCTCTTGGGTACCTGAGACACTAGCGCCACCGATACCAGTGATGTTGATCTGTATAGCACTCTTGCCACCACCCTTGACTACCTCTTGTTCAAAGGCTGCTGTAGGTGCTACCCTATCCATGACAAGTTTCCATGCGCTAGCTTGGTGTTTGTGGTCATCATCTAAGGCTGCTTTAAAGATTGCATCCAGCACCTTAACTGACTGAGGTGAAGCTAACATTCTTGATTTATATTCATTGATAATAGCCGCGTCACCCTTAGGGCGGCCCATCACTCCCTTAGGTTTCTTAAGTGCCGCTGCTGGAGGCCTACCCTTACGCTTAGTTGATGTCGAGGGCATATAGTTTTTATTACGTCTACCAGACTTAGTTAGTGGTATGCCTTCAGCATCTACACCATACTTATGTACGATAGGTTTTTTTATGTCTGACATTGCAATTATCCTGTTAGGTTGCTTGTTCACTTACCATGTTTAATTAAATATAACGTAGCCTTATGTGTAACCTCGGAGGAGTCCTTCAAAGAACCTATGGCTGTATTACAGTGATGACATAACAAAGACCTTATTGTCCCTGTCTCATGGTCATGATCTACATGAAGCCGCTGTGCTTGTGTATGTTTCTCATGTATCCCACATATATCACAGCAACCCTCTTGAGCAGATAACATTTCAGCATAACCTCCAAGAGGCATCCCGTACCGCTTCAGTAGCTCTCTCTCCTGTATAGCATGTCTATTGTTTAGTCTGTATTGTCTAGCATATAACTTGTCACATATTTTACAAGAACTACTTAAACCATCAACGGCACTCACTTTTAAACCAAACTCTGCTAAGTCTTTGTTTTCGTTACATCGACAACATTCTTTCATAATGATATTCCTTCTTACTAAGGTTAAGGGGGCAAGTGGCTATTGAGTAAGCAATAGACGGCAGGTAATGAGCCTACACACACTTGATAAAAAGGGGGTACTTAAGTACCTTTGGTTTATGACCAATGATATGACCAAACACATACTTAGGACGTGTTCGATATCCAAATGGGAACAATGGGGACATAGGAGTCCCTTCGTGTACTTAAGTGTACTTAAGACTACTTAAGTGTCTTTGGTTTAATTCTTTAGTTGATTCTTTAATAATTATCAAAGGAAGTAACTAAAGGTGTTAAGTAACTAAAACACACTAAGGTTTGTATTATAACATATTTAAGACTAAAAGTAAAGCTTTATTATGTAAATAACTAAAAGAATTACACTTAAGACACTTAAGACACCTAAGACACCTAAGACACCTAAGACACTAATACTTTGGTCATAACTATGGTCATCATTGGCTTGCTTTAGAGCCGTAAGTATACTTAAGGTGTTTAAGTACACATTAGAGCCATTAGTACACATTAGTTGGGGCTTGTGTTTTACCTGTGTTATCAAAGGTTTACATTATATTCCGCTATCAAGACTTAATTTACTTAACCTAGGCATCTGAGGTACCTTTTGTTAGCTTAAGTGCCTTGGGGAATCGAGAATTGACCTATTTTATGTGCCTGAGGGAGCCGAAGGTAAAGCTAGGCGCCATTCCCTCCCCCGCCCCTAAGTTATACATGGCACACAGGTTATCCACAGGTTATCCACAGCTTATCAACAGGTTATCCACAGCTTATCCCCAGTATCCACAGGATATCCACAAGACACCTAGGTTATACATGGCTTATCCACAGCTTACTCAAGGCCACCCCAGACACGACCATAAGTTCCTTGAGTATCCATGTATAACCTAGGTACCTTGGGGATAACTATGGGTCATCCACAGGTATTACACAGGTTATCAACAGACACATCGGGCCTGATGCATACCTAAGGCCTGATGTCAACCATGACTATCTTCGGGGATTGAGTCACAGAGGTTTCATAAGTTGACATGTGTATGCCTAAGTGCGTGCCCTTGAGCCTAACCAATGGCTCTCCAGTCTAACCAATGGCTCTCCAGTCTAACCAATGGCTCTCCAGTCAACACAAGACACACAAGACACACAAGACACACAGGTAAACATAACGCTTGACATAGGGCACCAGTGTATGCTATTCGCGCACGCGTTCCTCTTTATACTGTGTTCATAATGTTACATGAGAATTAATTATAAATAGTTGTTGCATTCTCTAGGACGTATGTTATTATAGTCTCACTGAAGCAAACAACGTACCCAAAGAGAGCAAAGACTATGATTACATTTGAACAGTACCAAACACAAGTAGCTACCTTATACACCGCTATGGATACAACAGCAGCAGCACTCAAGGAACTAACCGAGGGCAACCGTGGAGCAATGGGCCTAGTGTCTGAAGAGGTACGCACTAGCACAGCATACAGGGCAGCTAAGGCGGCATACGACACAACCTTTCAACAGGTACGCCAGTTCAACAAGTCTATACCTGCAGCTTACAAGAATCGTAACAGAAAGTATAAATAAAACTTAACAAAAGGGTTGACTTCTTTAGTCAGCCTGTTAATATAGCTACATACCCAAGGCGCACAAGGCACCTAGGACGCTAAAGATAAAGAGAGAGAATAACATGATCGTAACTACTGTAACATCACACGACTTTCACAATGCATTCAAAGCTACACGCCCAGACCAATTCAGCTACGACGCACTGGAAGGTCTGTTTAACTTCATCGAAGAGATGAGCGAGGACATTGGCACACCTTATGAGCTAGACGTTATAGGCGAGTGCTGTGACTGGTGCGAGTATGATGATATCAATGAGTTGATGCAGTGCTACCCAGACATTGAGTCACTAGAAGACTTACACGACCACACGATAGTGATTGAATTACCTAACGAAGGTTTATTGATTCAACAATTCTAAATAATACTTAAGGCCTAAGGCCACACTGGAGCAATAACATGACTCGTAAAGACTATCAACTGATTGCAGACACACTACTTGAGCAACAAGAATACCTAAGCCCTGTGGACTACATAAACCTAGTCGAAGGCTTCATTTGCAGCCTACAGAGGTACGCCAACTTTAATGCTAAGATGTTTGAAAAAGCATGTTATGCAGGCGACCAGCCATGAAGTCAGAAGATTTATTATTGTATGCTATAGGCCTTGTACTTTGGTCAACATTGATATACTATGTAGTTATTGAACCCTATACCTATTAATTAAACCAACACAAGGAACTTAAGAACATGAGAGACGTAAAGAACTACAGCCAAGACCTACAGCACAGCGCCTACGTAATGCAGGCTAATAAAGCACACAAACGTAATGCTTTGTTACTTAACGTGGCAGGTAGCCTTATTGGCGCCCTTAGCCTATACTTAATGATTGTTGTCATGTTTGAAGGTAGCTTATAATGAGTAAACAAGAATTAACCACAGAACAAGCAGAGTTGTATAATAGTCTATTAGACCTCAACTGGTCGAAACCTTGCATACAATTAACGGACATTATAGAACACACAAAGGAACGTCACATAAACATTAATGAGACCTTGTCAGCATTAGCAACTAAAGGTAAAGTATTGACAGGGCCAGAGGATTTCGGTGATGGTATCTATAGACATACGTTCACCCCTCTTATTAAAGGTGGAAATGCCTATGGCTATCCAATGGATTTCTTTAAGGATTACGCCACATGGATGCTAAACGCGGCTAAGGTGGCATAATGTTAGCCAACATACTAGATATAATTATAGATTTACTACTAATACTAATTAATTAAGGAATACAAAAATGCGGTGCAAATCATGCAACACAGTATTAAACGATAGCGAATTAAGCCGTACAGAGGAGGACACAGCGAACTTCATAGACCTATGTGGTAGTTGTTTCTCGGTTTCTGATAGAGCTACTCATAACTATGACATTGACGCCAGTGACTTCGACGTTGAGTTCAACAATGGCGAGCAACTATCACCTTGGTTACAATAGTAAAATAAATTAAAATAAAGTGTTGACTTCTTAAGTCACTCTGTTAATATAGACACATACCCAAGGCGCATAAGGCACCTAGGACACAGGAGTACAGAACATGAGTACAGTAATATTTGAACTAGAAGTAAGCATAGGCTACATGGCTGAGCAGTTGATAAGCTTTGAAGTGGACTACAGGCTTGACTCAACCAATGGTGACGTCATTGTCGAAGAGTTCTATGCAGAGGCTGTACTATTCGATGCTAATGACTGGCGTTCAGTTGAGAAGGTGCCAACGTGGATGCATGAGTTACTTAAGGCTGAAGTTGAGGACTTTAAATACGATATGCTGGCTCAGGTGGTGGCAGATGAAATTAATTAGTTAATACAGCTTGACAGTTCTTACGAATAATGTTATAATTACCATAAGAACAAAGAACAATCATTAAGTTTAATACATAATGAATAATTAAAAGCTTACTTAAGTATCTTAAGACTCTTAAGTAAGTACATTATGAATTATTAAAGAATCTAACTAAAGTGTCTTAAGTACACTTAAGTACACTTAAGTAAGTAAAGCAGTGAATAGACCTATTTGGGTCATAATAGACAATCTAAAGTAAATAAAGGAAGTTAATATGTCAGTAATTACAGGTAAAGTTGCATTTGTTAATTTGTCAGAACATGAAGTATATGGTGGTCAGTCAACGGGTAAATATTCCGTGGTCTTAACCCTAGACGATGATAACGCGGGCAAGATGGAAGCGCAGGGCGTTAAGTTACGCACTTATGAAGGCACCAAGCAACGAAAGTTCGCATCTAAGTTTGATGTACCAGTGTACGAGCTTAACGGAGATGAATTTATGGGTCAGGTAACACGAGGCTCTGAGGTTCGCCTACAGTACAGCTTAGGCCAAGAGCATCCAGTACATGGTATTACACCTTACTTAGACAAGGTGCGTGTAGTGGAATTGGCGGCTAGCGCCACTGATGGTGACTTCTAACATGAGTCAAAACTTCTTAAGCTGGTGTGGTATTCTAGTGGCCCTTGGGTGTATTGGTGGGTATGGTTTAAACGCCTATAAGCTCACACAATGTGACTTTGAAAGCCCCTATAAGTGTGAGGTTGTCCATGGGGTGGGTCTGGTACCGCCATTATGGGTTGTCGCTGTATGGTTTGATACAGACACCTAGCTCACAGGAGGCTGTATAAGGCCTCCTAAAGTTACCCCCTAGTGTTGCTATTCCCTAGTAACACTAGGCATCTTAAACCGAAGCACAGGAGCTAGTAAATGGCTAATTTTACAGAAAGTACCTTTGTGAAGCATGAACCATGCCCTAACTGTGGTTCATCGGACGCATTGAGCAGATATTCAGACAATCATGCAATCTGCTTTAGTTGCAATCATTACATACATGGTGACGGCTCAAGCCCTCAAGCAAATCAAACTAGGACAAGGCCCGTAGAAATGACAGGTACATTATCAGCAATTCAGGATAGACGTATAAGCATTGACACCGCCAAGAAGTTTGGTGTGTTAGTTGAGCATGACAGTAGTGGTACAATTAATAAGCATCATTACCCTTATTACAAACAAGGCACTAATGAAGTAGTAGCGACAAAGGTTAGAAGTGTAACCGTCAAGGAATTTTATTCCACTGGCTCAATGGTAGAGGCTGGCTTATTTGGTCAACAATCTTTTGCAGCGGGTGGTAAATACATTACAGTAACCGAAGGCGAAATAGACGCAATGGCAGCCTTTGAAATGAATGGCGGCTTCCCTTCGGTATCCATTCGTGGCGGCGCCAAGAGTGCAGTTAAGGACATTAAAGCAAGTCTTGAGTATCTGGAGTCATTTGACAACGTGGTTATATGTTTCGATAACGACCCCGCAGGCATTGAGGCAGCACAAGCCGTGTTGCCACTCTTTAGTCCTAGGAAAGCTAAGGTAGCTACTCTAACCCTTAAGGACGCAGGCGCTATGCTGGTGGCTAACAAGATACGAGAGTACACAAAGTGCTGGTGGGACGCTAAGGCCTATAAGCCTGAGGGTGTCGTAAGTTTCCTAGAGGATAGCGTATGGGATAAGTTCCTAAAGCGCGGCACAGAGGAAGTCACACCGCTGCCACAATCTTTTGGCACACTTAATGCCATGATGAATGGAGGCATAGCGGCTGGAGAGGTTACAGTAATAGGTGCCTTAACAAGCATAGGCAAGAGTACGATGGTTTATAACCTAGTACATGATATGTCTGTACAATCCGCTAAGAAGATAGGCTGTGTATTCCTAGAGGCAGACATAGGCGAGACAGTAGAGAAGCTGATCTCAGTCCACATGGGCGTAAACATTGCTGATGTGCCTAATGCCGATAGAGACTACAATCTGTACCATGAGAAATACAACGAGCTAGCAGATGGTGACAAGCTGCATGTATTAGATCATCAGGGAGCTTTAGAAACTGATGAGTTATTTGCTAAAATGCAATACCTTATCAAAGGTTTAGATTGTGACATTATAGTCTTAGACCCTTTACAGGCTGCAGTAGTGAGTAATGAGAATGGTATCATTGACGCCTTTATGGATAAATGCTTAAAGCTGGCTAAGAATACGGGAGCTAGTATTATCATTGTAAGCCACATGCGCAAGCCTAATGCTAAAGACCCTCATGACATAGGTGAGTATGATCTTAAAGGTTCTGGAAGTATTAACCAGATAGCTTTTAATACAATCTTATTGTCACGGGATAAAATGGCAGAGGATGACTACGCTAAGAACTGTACTAAAGTTCAATTAGTTAAGTGTAGACGCACAGGGCGCACAGGTACGGCAGGCTGGTTGTACTATGAGAATGCAACTAGCAGGTTAGTGGCAACACAAGCGCCTGAAATAAAGAAAGCTAACTCACAGGGGGACTTTTAATTATGAGTGGAAGGAGAAGTGGTAATGACTAAGAAGCAAGCAAGATATATCGTATTAGAGAATGAATACTTAGGTGATGGTGTCCGTATGGACTACGATGTTTTCACAGGTACTAAGCTTCAATGTGAGCGATTCCTTTGGAGTGAGAATCATCACAACCCTATGAGAGTAGTGCTTGAGTCTGACTTCTACACCGAGGAAGACCTTGCGTACATGGTCAGTTTAGAACGTGCTATGGAAGGTGGTTGGGAAGAGGAGTGGTACGAACGTAACCCTGAGGCTAGGCCCGATGATTGGGCTAAGGAGAACTAATGTCAAGGTTAATATTCGATATAGAGACTGATGGGCTAAACCCCAGCGTGGTATGGGTCATTGTCACTAAAGATGTTGACTCAGGCACCGTGGAGACCTATACTGAGACACCTATAGGAAGTGGCAGGTGCGGCTGGCCTGCCTTCAACTTAGCAATAAGGAATGCAACTGAAGTAATAGGTCACAACATAATTGGCTACGACATTCCAGCGTGTGAGCGTCTATTAGGTACTGACTTTAGCGGCCTAAAGATCACAGACACTCTGGTTATGAGTAGACTAGCAGACCCACAACGGGACGGACATTCACTAGCATATTGGGGGGAACAACTTGGCTATCCTAAAGGCACTTATGAAGATTGGACGAAATATACGCTGGAAATGGTGGTATATTGTAAGCAAGACGTTTGTGTTAATGAACAAGTATACAAAGCACTCATATCAGAGCTTGATAGTTTTGGAGACGAAAGCATTATACTTGAGCATGATGTACAAAATATCATACAGAAACAAATACGGAACGGCTGGCTCTTAGATCAACCTAAGGCTAGAGATTTAGTGGCAGAGCTTAAAGAAGAGTCATACAACCTAGAGGAGGAGGTGCAGAGAGTCTTTAAGCCGCTGCCTACATTTATTAAGGAGGTATCACCTAAGATCAAGAAGGACGGTTCAACCAGTATTGTAGGCCTTAAGTTCCTAGGCGACCGATGGACAGAGGTAGGTGGGCCATTCTCACGTATTGATTGGCCTATCTTCAACCTAGGTTCACGCCAGCAGATAGGGCGTTACTTAAAGCACTTTGGTTGGAGTCCTAAGACGTTTACAGAGACAGGTCATGCGATAGTATCAGAGGAGATACTTAAGGCCGTGAAGGGCATCCCTGAGGCCTCTCTGATAGCTTCTTATCTATTAGTTGGCAAGCGTATAGCTCAAGTGTCGAGTTGGCTCTTAGCTATTAATGAGGATAACGGGAGAGTACATGGTTATGTGAATACCAATGGCGCTGTGACTGGACGTATGACACACAGTAAGCCTAACTTGGCTCAAGTACCTAGCTCAAATAGCTTGTATGGGCCAGAGTGTAGAGCTTGCTGGATTGTGCCTAAGGGTTACAAGCTGGTGGGCATAGACGCCTCAGGGCTTGAGTTGCGTATGTTAGCTCATTATATGAATGATGAAGAGTATACAGACACTATACTTACAGGTGATATCCATACAGCAAACCAAAAGGCCGCAGGGCTTGAAACGAGGAACCAAGCGAAGACCTTCATCTATGCTTACCTGTATGGCGCTGGTGATGAGAAGATAGGCTCAATTGCAGGCGGCGGGCGTAAGAAAGGAAAGCAACTTAAAGAAAGCTTCCTAGCAGCTACCCCCGCACTTGCAGAGCTTAAGGCTAATGTTGCACAGTCGGCAGCTAAGGGCTACATAACTGGCTTAGATAAACGTAAAGTGTTTATCAGGTCGGAACATGCGGCACTTAACTCGCTTCTGCAGTCAGCGGGAGCCTTAGTCATGAAGCAGGCATTAGTGATCTTAGATGACTTTGCCACACGTTGGAAGCTTGACTATAAGATCATCGGTAATATTCACGATGAATTTCAAGTAGAAGTACGGGAAGACCATGCTGAGAGGTTTGGTTCATTGGCAGCCTCTTGTATAGAAGCTGCAGGTATCCATTTTAAACTACGCTGTCCTTTGGCAGGTGAGTTTAATATAGGCAACAATTGGGCTGAAACCCACTAGGAGAAGTTATGAATATGTCACAAGATAAAGCAGTATCAACAATTAATACATCATTTGAAGATGGTGAGTGGTGGGTACGTGGCAACGCTGATGGCAGTCGTAGACGTTTAGCGCCTCACAACCTTAAGAACACCAAGCGTATGTTTGTAGATGGTAAGTACATCCCACAGTCACACCCTTTGTGGAAAGCAGGGCGGTATACGTCCTTTAGTGATGCAGCTTTTAGTTCTTTCACTAACTACAACAAAATAACTAAAGGTGATGTTTACTTAATCACTAATGAGGCGTGGCCTGAGTGGGTGAAGGTGGGTAAGGCAGGTGATGCTACTGATAGGCTTAAGGGTTATCAAACCAGTGACCCTTTCCGCTCATATCAATTACATCATACTGTGTCAATGGAGAATCGACATACAGCAGAACTAGCAGCACACAAGGCACTTCAAGTCTTAAGTAAGGATAGAAAGAACGAGTGGTTTAAGGTTGACTTAGCTACAGCAGTACGTTGCATCGAGTCTATCAATGAGTAAGCAGAGTAAAGGCAAGCCCTTTGAGAAATGCTTTGTTGACGCTGACTCTATTATCTATCGTATAGCATTGACCACGACCACAATAGCCCAAGGTAAGAAGTATTACGAGAAAGCTATTGAGGACATTCAATGGGACACTTGCAGTGATGAAATATTCGTTGCTGTCAAGGGTGTTGGTAACTTTAGGTATGATGTTGCTGAGGACTACAAAGGTCAGCGGCTAACTGATAAAGCTAAGGCTGCCATTGACCCTAAGGTAGGCAAGAGGCGCACAGCATTAACTAAGTTTGCATGGAAGCTAGGCCACTTTAAGTCTGATAACTGTGAAGCTGATGATGTTGTATCTATATGGGCACAAGAGGCCAAAGACGCTGGTGTGCATTATGTCATAGCTCATATTGATAAAGACATAAACATGGTGGAAGGCTGGCATTATAACTTTGACCAACGTAAGAAACTACTGTATTATGTCAGTGAGCATGAAGGATGGTACAATATGTGTAGTCAGATGTTACAAGGTGATAAAGCTACGGATAACATTCAAGGCGTCAAAGGTATTGGTAAGGTTAAGGCTGCAAAGCTCTTACAGGATGTACCTACAGATGATCTATATAAGGTTGTTACTAAGGCTTGGCAGAAGGCTCACCCTGACGACTGGAAGGAACTGATGGAAGTGTGCTGGAACCTGATTTACATGCGTAGAGACTGGAATGGCTTTAGACGTATGAAACTTGAGGAGGTATTTGGGAATGACAGCTAAACCAAAGTTTAGATCAGGACTAGAGAGTGCATTTAATGATGCCGTAGGTACGGAAGACTTTATGTACGAACCTTACCGCATACCTTATATCATTAAGAAGAAGTATGTGCCTGACTTCATTGACAAGCGCACTGGAGCCATGATAGAATGTAAGGGCTTCTTTAGAGTTGGAGACACACAGAAGTATAAGGCTATCCGTGATGAAATAGATAGACCTTTGATCTTTGTGTTCACTGACTCACGTAAGCGCCTTAGGAAGGGCGCCAAGATGAACCTAGGGCAGTGGTGTGAGAAAGAAGGTCTAGCTCACTTCACTATGAAAACAATTGATGAACTAATGGAGCATTTAAAATGTCTACCTACGAGGAATTAAAGGAACAAATATTAAACAACTATGATGTTGATATGCTATGTGAAATCTTAGGTATAACTTCAGAGTCGTTAGTTGACCGTTATGAAGATCAAATCATGAAGAACATGGGCTTATTTGAGGAGGCTATTAATGAATGAACCAAAGTACGCACACCAATGGGTCTTTCAAGATGACTTTGGAGACATAGAGGAACTAATGAAACCGAAAGCACTAGACACTCAAGTAGGAGGTGATCACTATAAAAGTATGAAGATACAGCCACTAGAGTTTATAATGGCAAATAAACTTGCATACTGTGAGGCTAATGTGGTTAAATACATTAGTCGATGGCGTAACAAGAATGGAGTCGAGGATTTACGTAAAGCAAAACATTAC
>Ga0308006_10000577_pt1 | contig 13701 bp, 23 predicted proteins | sample Neamet69_FD_203150 | JGI IMG/M metagenome (GOLD analysis project Ga0308006, IMG submission 203150) | Marine microbial communities from water near the shore, Antarctic Ocean - #69 | ecosystem: Environmental > Aquatic > Marine > Unclassified | place: Southern Ocean | collected 2014-06-07 | reverse complement strand
CTTTAACAAATATTACTTTAGAGCCAAACAAATTAATTTCTGTTGTTTCTATGAGTGCTGAAATGATGACACAAAACAAATCTGCAGAAGCAGCTTTGCAGCGTAACATGACACGTTCAATAATGGCAGCTTTTGAGAAAGCTCTTTTACAGGATGCAGCAACTACAACTAATGGTCCAGCATCAATATTTGAAGGTGCAACTACTTTAGCTCCTACAGGTTCTATTTCTAAAGCTGAATTATTTGAAGCTGAAAGGTTAATTTTAAACGCTAACTATAACCCATCTACAGGTCGTTTTGGTTACTTGTTTAATGCCGGTGCTTTAGCTGCTTTAAAGAATGAAGCAGGTATTGATTATGTCGCAGCATTCGCAGACTTTGCTAACAAGCAAGCAAATGGCTACAAGTATGGAGTTTCATCTAATGTAGGTGTTAAGGCTACACCTTATTCTGAAGCTATGTTATTTGGTGATTTCTCAGATGTACACATGGCAACTTTTGGCGGACTTGATATTATTGCAGATAGATTCACCGATGCACACAAGGGAATGTCCCGGTTAATCGTGGTGAGTTTAATGGATGCTAAAGCTGCACACACGAACAGTTTGGTTCACTGTGTAGTAGCATAAATAATAATTGCAGGCTAGTCTAAGGCTAGTCTGCTTTTTTACTCTTAACAAATGGCGCAGTATTCAAAAATAGAAGCATACACAGGTACAGAGCTTATTAGCCTTCCGGAAGCTAGGCAATACCTAAGAGTGGACTATACTACAGATGATGCATACATTACAGACTTAATAAAGATAGTAAGGGTGCAAGTGTTAAAAGACACTAACCAAATAGTAGTAAAGCAAACGATTACAGAATACTTTAATAACTGGCCTGCAGGTTCTACTTTAACTTTGCGCTATCCGGGAACTATTGAAGGTACACCCGTATTAAAATATTTTGATAATACCAATACAGAAATAACCCTAGTAGAAGGTACAGATTATAGAGTAGCTAATTACATGGGCTTATGTAAATTAGACTTAATAACAAAACCTAATTTATACAATAGAGCAGAAGCTATTAGTTTTAAATATGTAATAGCACCAGAAAACAGCGATGCAATAGCACCCTTAAAAATTGCTATGTATATGTTAATCCAACACTATTACGATAACCGTAGTGCAGTTAGTTTTTTGAAGGTAGAAGAGATGCCTTTAGGATATAAATCTATAGTAGCAAACTATAAAAACTATATTCTATAATGGTGCAACCCGGGTTACTTAGATATACAACAACTATTAATTTAGTTTCTACAGGTCAGCAGACAGATTTTGGCGACTACCAAAAGACTAGTGCATCTACTCAAACTAGATTTGCAGCAGTTAAATGGCTACCCGGAACCGAGCAAGTTATAAATGATGTAGTAGGCTTAGTTAAAAATATAGAGTTTACATATAGGTATGAAAGCTTAGTAGATATATTAAATAGAATAGATACTATTTCTTATGATAGCACCGGTTTAGGTTTTGTAGAAACGTACAAAATAAAAAGCATAGAACATAAAGGCGCAGGCAATAAGCAGCTTGTAGTTATAAAAGCCCATTTCTTTGAAAACGCATGATAACACCTAGAACTAAAATAGAAGGAGCAGAAAATTTAGATTTTTTTTTAAAGTCTTTAGGTAGGGAAGCTATAAAAGATTCTGAACTTAAAGCAGGTTTAAAGAAATTGGCTAAACCTTTTATAGTAAGCACCCGATCAAATATAAATAATGTAACGGGGAACTTATCAAAATCAATAGGAGTTATAAAGGGATTAAGGTCTAAGAAAGGAAAACCATTTGTGTTAATAGGCGCACGATACTATAAACCTTATAACGGATTTCATGCGCATTTTGTAGAAGTAGGTAAACAGGGTTATGATGTACCCTTTGATGCACAAAGGAATATTGAAAGAGCATACGATAGCAATAAGTTTAGTACAATGCAAAAGCTAGAAGCAGAGGTACTAAAGCTATTGAAAAAGAAACTAGATAAACTTAACAAGTAATGAGCAGCGCTATAGCACTAGATTTTGGAAAGGTTATATTTAATGTATTAAAAAATAATACAGCAGTAACATCTATAGTAGGGATGCACGCTAATAAAATACAACCTGCTCCAATGTTAGAACAAGGCGACCCAACAATAGGAGTGCTATATGAAATAGCTGCAGTGAATCCTATAAATACTAAAAGGGTGTACAGGGTAGAAAACACACCTTTGTACATTGTAGATTTTAGTATACAAGCATTCAGTACAGATTATAGCACTAGTGTAGTTTTAGCCAAAGCAGTAATTAATGCTTTTCATGATTTACCTAAAGGTGTATATGAAAGTATTAAAGTAGATGGTATAAGCTTACAAACGATTTCAGAAGATTACAATAAAGCACAAAGATACTATAACAAAGCTGTAAGTTTTCAAGCTAGGGTATTGGGATAGTAATATAAAAGAATTAACTTTAACAACTAAACAAAAACAAAATGGCAACAGGATTATTAAACGGAACTGACTTACTTTTGAAAGTAGGTTCAACAGATGCAAATGAAGTAGTAGTAGCATTTGCTACAAGCTGCAGTTTAGAGTTGTCTGCTGATGAAATTGACCAAACTAACAAAGATTCAGGCGGATGGAAAAGCATTATACAAGGGACTCGCTCATGGAGTGTGTCAGCAGATGCAATGTACCAAAATGAAGCAGAAGCAAGTAAGAAAGCTTTTACTGATTTCTTTGCTAATGTAAATGCTAGAACAAAGGTTTATATTGAGCTTACTATAGCTAATGCTTTAGGCTCAGATAATAATGTTTACTATAGCGGTGAAGCTTATGTGTCTAGCCTTTCAGTAAATGGAGGTACAGAAGACCAAGCTACTTGGAGTATATCTTTAACGGGTACAGGCGCACTATCTGAAACAGCAGCTGCCTAATATGAAAGCTACACCAATAATTATAGCCGGAAAAGATTACCCTGTTAAATATGGTTACGCTGCACTAAGACACTTTAGCGATGCCACAGGCACTACACTAGGGGACTTAGGAACTATGGGCGAATCTATGACCATTACACAGGCGATAGCTTTAGTATGGGCAGGTCTTAAAGATGGTGCTAGAGTTACTAAAACTGAATTTGATTTAGATTTAGATGATGTAGCAGATTTATTAGATGAGGATGAGAAAGCTATGGAGAAAGTACTTAAAGTGTTTGGGGAAAGCTTAGCGCCAAAGTCTAAAAAAAAAGCACTCAAAAAGGTAAAGTAGAAGAGCGTAAACAAGCTACTACATTTGATGATTTAGAAAGCGTTGCTTTTGGATGGTTAAATCTTTCACCCGATCAATTAGATAATTTGACACCTAGAGAGCTAGATAATATGCTTAGAGGTTTTGAGCTACTAGAGGAAAAGCGCAGCCAAGACACTTGGTATAAATTCAGGCTACTAGCTAGCACTTTACTTATACCACATACAAAGAATGGCAAAGGCGTGAAACCGGAAAAGCTCTGGCCGTTTGAATGGGAAAAGAAGGCTAAGCCCAAAAGTGATAAGATGAGTGCAGAACGATTAGATTATATAAAGAAGAGGTCTAAAGTATTGAGAAATGGCAGGTAAAAGTGTAAACATAAGACTAGGCGCAAACATTACAGACTTTCAGTCTAAGATGAAAAAGGCGCAAAAGAGTTTTAAGAAAACAGCAGGCTCTTTAAAAAGCATAGGTAAATCTATGAGCATGGGAGTTACTGCACCTTTACTAGCATTTGCTGCAGCTAGTGTAAAAGCATTTGATACACAAGCCAAAGCCGAAGCCAAACTAAAGACTGCTTTAAACGGAAACGAAAAAGCCTATAAAAGCTTAACAGCACAAGCTAGGGAACTGCAAAAGATTACTACTTTTGGTGATGAGGAAACTATAGCTGCACAATCCATGTTAGCTAGTATGGGCTTAGAAGAGGAAGCTATACTAAGGCTTACACCTTTAGTACAGGATATGGCAACAGCTAAAGGAATGAACTTAAGTGCAGCCGCTGATTTAGTAGCCAAGTCTGTAGGCTCTTCTACTAATGCCATGAGTAGGTACGGTATAGAAATAGAAGGAGCTGTAGGTTCATCTGAAAGATTAGATAGTGCTATAGCCGGTTTAAGTGGTCAATTTAAAGGACAGAGTGAAGCCGCAGCCAAAGCCGGAGCAGGTGGTTTAAAACAACTACAGAATAGTTTTGGCGACTTAATGGAATCTATTGGGGGTATGCTAATGCCTATATTAAATAATCTAGTAGGTTATATTCAGGGCTTAGTTGATGCGTGGACTAATTTGGACGGTGGTTTAAAAATAGCAATAGTTACCTTTGCCGGAATACTAGCCGCTATCGGTCCAGTAATAACTATAGTAGGTTTACTAGGTGGCGCTTTTGCTTTTATGATTAGCCCGGTTGGTTTAGCTATTGCAGTACTCGCAGCTCTTACTGCAGCCTTTATATATGTAGCCGATAATTGGGATGCCTTCGCAGAAAGATTAGGCGATGTAGGTTGGTGGAAAAACGCTTTGATTCAGCTACTACAATGGTGGATAGAATACACACCACTCTCTTTAATTATAAAGGGTTTAAATGGTGTGCTTGATTTCTTTGGGCAGGCAAAAATGCCTAATCCTTTTGAAGCGATGAGCGATAGCTTAGAAAGTCTTAAGGTAGATACTAAAGAATATAAAAATGAATTTGGAAGCTTTGGCGATGCTGTAAGTAATGCCGCAACAAAAGCAAAAACTGCCTTGTTGGGTATTGGTTCAGGTTTAGGCGTGGGCGATTCAGAAGGCTCTGTAGTTATCTCAGGGGTTAATGTAATAGAGATAGATATAGAGCAAGTAGAAGAAGAAGCAGAAATAATTGATACTGCTTATGGCGATAGCATACTAGCTTTAAAGGAGAAAATGACCGGCTTAAAAGATGCTACTAAGGAATTTGGTTTAGCTATGGCTAATGATTTTGCAGGTAGTATGGCTAATGCTGTAGTAAGTGGTGAGGATTTCCTACAGTCTATGAAAAATATTTTTATAGATATGGCTAAACAGATTGCAGCCATGATTATAAAAGCCGCAATACTTGCAGCTATATTTTCTATGATTCCGGGCATGGGAGTAGCACAGGCTGCAGGTGGTGGAGCTACTGATTTTATAGGATTACTTACAGGCTCTTTAACAGGTAAGGCTAGTGGTGGTGGTGTAGCCGGTGGTACGCCATACATGGTAGGGGAACAAGGTCCAGAGTTATTTATGCCCGGACAATCTGGTACAATAATACCAAATGGTAATGTAGGTGGTGGCGCTATGAATGGAAGCTTTTCAGTTAGTGGCTCAGATTTAATACTTACAATAGACAACCAAATAGCAGCCGATACTGATGGGGCTGCAGGTGGCTTAACTAGGGCATCCTTAATGACACGATAATATGAGCGCAACTTACTTTACTAGCACATTCAAAGCAACTACTACTAACTTTGAGTATGTAGTTAATATAAAAAGCAAAACCTTAAACGCAGGTACAAGCGAAGATATTAAACTTACAAAATCAGGCTTTAAATTAAAGTATGATAAAGGTAAGGACACTAAAATAGCAGAAATTAAATCTAGCTCTGTTAGTATTGGTTTAATAATAGAAAACGATGCAGCAAAGAACCAAGTAAACACAATCTTAGGAACATCCGAGGGCGATTGGTACATAGAAATTAAAAGGCAAGGCGCTGTATATTGGACAGGATGGGTAAAACCTGCATACGATAGTTTTAACGATGGTGCTTTCCCTTATGTTTTAAACATGAGGGCTACAGATAGTTTAGGGCGCTTAATGAATAAGCTAAACAACACTATTACTACATCCGGCCCGGCAGATTATAAAGATTTATACCATGGTTTAAAAATATTTTTTGATTCTTTTGATATAGATAGTTTACCTATAGATAATTTTTCTGTGCTTTCTCTTTTTACATTTTGGGCAGAAGAGCTACCTTATAATACTAGTGTAAACGCTATGCGTAAATTAGTATATAATAGAAATACTTTTGTAGAAGATAACGCAAACAATCCGGGGCTTATACAAAGCTATTTGCAAGAGCTAAAAGGTGTTTTAAAGTCTTTTAATATAAAGCTTATATATTCTAATAATAGGTATTGCTTAATTCAAGACACCGGTTTAGGTGGTGCAGCTCCTTATGTTTGGCTTAGTAATACACCCGATGCTACTGCGACAGAATTTAGATTAAACACAGATATAAGAGTACAACCACTCTCTGTAGATAATTCTTTAGATGTCACATCAGTAAACGGTAAAATGTTAAGCGGTGGGCAGTTTAGATTAGACCCCGAAATTAACAGTGTAAGCGGGCGCTACATAAAAGGTAATGCTTTATGTACATTCAACCCCGGACAAAATTACAATAACATAACTACTATAGGTGTAGTAGACCAAGGCACAACGCAATTATATTTAAATCTAAACTTAGATATTGTTGATGTGTGGGATAGTTCAGCAGTAACACCGCACGCATACCAACAACATTACATGACAGGGTTACTGTATTGTAAACTGAAAGTTGGGAATTTATATCTTTCTAGTAACGGAATTTTCAATAATAACACCACCATGGGGTGGGAATGGTCTACAGATCCTGCATCTACATTTCAGTTTGCTAGTGGTTTTGGTACTAGTGATGTAAATGCACTAGAAAACTTTATGATGCAAACCACAGGCTACATATATAACTATGATGCAGATAGCCCTGTAGGATTTGATACAGCTACTATAAAGCTTATAATAATGAACCTAGCGCTACCTGCTTTGGAATCTTTTGGTGAGGTTCAGTTTGAAATGAATGGCGGTATTGTCTATTTTCAGCTACCTAGTAGTACTGTAGTTTATAGCCCGGATGATTATTTTGCTAACTTATATGCAAATATAATGACTTTACAGATGCCTATAAGTTCAGGTTTAAATACTACAAACATACCTGTAAGCAGAGATTTAAATATACTTACTGTACCATTAATAAGTAGTATAATAGAAGGCTTAATAGGGGACTCAGACAACACAGCCGGAACGCAATACTATGCAAGTGTAAGTCCTTCTACATCAAATATAGATAAAGATTTAGGTGATTTTGTGCTAGGTAATATTTCATCTGCAGAAAGTACTTTAAATACTATAAGGCTTTTACAAGGTGGGCAGTTTGCTAATGCAGGTGGTTTTGATATTGGAAGTGGTACACAATATAGAAACTTAACGCAGTTAGTAATAAATGAGTATTTAAAAATAAGCGATAAACCAACAGTAATTTTACAAGGTAATTTACTAGCTGCAGGGTATGAAGTAACACGCCCTTTATTATATGAGGATGAAATAGGCGGCACAAAGGGTGTCTTTATATTTGTTAGTGGTACTTTTAATGCTGCATCTGATACATGGAGTGGTACTTGGTACAAACAAGATAAATCTACTGAAACAATAGTAGAAGATACTACACCAATATATGACCCGGGTTCTATAACAGACACATTCGGTGATGCTGTATCTTTAGTACCCACCAAACATACTTTAGGTGGTGGGTATGGTGGTCATGGTGGTCCGGGAGTAGCACACACCCCGATCAAATTAAAAGGGAATGTACAGAAAAACCTAAATGCTAGTAATAGTATAGGAACGCTTACAACTAAGGTATTAAAAAACACTACTACTACATCATTACAAGTAGCATATTTAAGGACTGCACTACAAACAGGGCAAGATATATTTCTATTAAACGAAGCTAGTGAAAATGGCTTAAGGATAACAACCACCAACAAAGCACCAAAGGGTGCAACTACTATAGATGTAAACTTTACTACACCTATTGGATATGATGTAAATAGTAAAGTACTTATTGCTGCATACGATATACCAAACCACCCTGCAGGAGTTTCTAAAATTATAGCAGGCTCAAACGTAACAATAAGCCCCACTACCGGAGTAGGTGATGTTACAATAAATTCCTCTGGTGGTGGTGGTGGTGGTAATCCGGGTGGGATTAATCAATCTGTACAATATAAAAACGGGACTAATTTTGATGGTGAAAGCGCTTTTGTATATAATGAATCCACCAATAATTTAACTGTACCTATTACAAACTCTTGGTTTTTCGGAAACAACACAGGACACAGAACATTTATAAATCGTGGGTATTTAGAGTACTATATATCTGCTTTAGATTTTGATTTAGGTTCTAACAATAAGTTTTTTATATTCAGTAGTGGTGGTGGTGGAACAAGTGAGCAAACCGGATTTAATACCAAAAGCCCACATAGATTTACAGCGCACTTTTTACCTGTAGGTTATCGTATTATTAAAGTGGATGTAGCAGCTAGTGCCAATTTAAATTTTGAAGTTTTAAAAAGTGTTTGGAGTACGCCAAACGTGGCAACAATACAAGGCGGTGGAACAACAAATACAACCATGAATTTAACTACACCATTTGTTATTAATCCGGGAGAATACACTATAATTTTCGTTGAAAGTAAAGCAGCAAATGATAAGATTTTTGGGGCTAGGTTTACACTACAAAAGGTTTAAAAATGGATAAGGACACAACAGAAAACATACTTATAAATGGTGCAGCTATCGGTTTAAGTTTTAGTGATGTAGAGCAATGGCTTAGAATAGGCGCTTTAGTATTAGGTATATTCTACACCTTATATAAATTTTACAGACTTTATAAAGATGATAAGAGCAGTACTTTTAAGGCTTAGCGAAAACAAAAAGCAAACACTAGGTAGGTTATTCTTATTTAATGGCTTAGACGTAATATTTGAATGCTGTACTTTAGAGCTACCCTTTAAGGCGAACCTTAGAAATGTATCATGCATTCCACCCGGTCAATATGAAGTAACTAATAGAGTAAGTGAAAAGTACGGCGACCATTTCCAAGTGGAAAACGTAATGATGAGGGATTACATACTAATACACCCTGCTAATTATTACACACAATTAAGGGGTTGTATAGCAGTAGGTTTTGATTTTTACGATATTAATAATGATGGTGAGCATGATTTAACACACAGCCGCAGAACCATGAAACACCTACTAGCAGAAGCACCAGAAGGCTTTTTCTTAACTATCCTAAACCTTTAAGGGAAAATAAATACAATAATAATGCACTTTAATTTGCTTGCTTATGTTATTAGTGTAACTTTACACCTGTAAAACAAAAACAAAGATATGATGACAAGGACAGAATTACAAATTGAGCAAAGCGAGAATCTAAGCAAGGCGATTGATAGAGCAATAGCTATAGAAAACCAAGGCTTAATAAACGAGCTACATAAGTGTTTAGATGCAACTATTAAAATAAATAAACTTATTACAGATGGGGATATTTAAAAGTATATATAGCAGCCTTGTAAGGCTAGACAAAGTACAAGCTTTGCAGAATGCAGTAGAATTAGAATTTTTAATCTATTGCAATGATCGGGAAAAGTGGACACATGGTCGCAGAACTGCAGAAAACGCTACTATTCGTGAATGGGAATATTTAAACAAGCCACAAAATGAAAATAGGTAATAAAAAAGAGCTCATAACTGATTGGTTAGAATCCTGCCCTGCCCTTAGAGATAATGATAATTTTTTAATCTCTGATGTATGGAAGCACGAAATAGGTGATATAGTTTATGACATACCGGGCTCTGAGGTTTTGTATATGATAGCAAGCGGTAAATTAGCAAGTCCTGAAAGCATACGCAGAACTAGGCAAAAGATACAACAAGAAAACCCAAGTTTAAGAGGTGATAAATACAACCTAAGACACAAAGGGCAAACAGAAGTAAAACAAGAACTAAAAGATTGGAACAATGAGCAAAACAAGTAAAGTAATAGCAGCGCAAGCTAATGGTACATGGGAAGGGTCTTTTGGTCTAATGTACAAATTTGAAGTAACATTTGAAAATGGCGACACTGGAGAATATAGCAGTAAAAACAAAGAGCAGACTAAATTTGTAATAGGCGAATCTGCAGAATACACCCTTTCAGGCGGTAAGTTTCCAAAAGTAAAACCTGTGTATGTACAGGATGGAGCATTTACACCACAAAAGGGCTTAGAGGTGCAACTACTTATAGTAAAACAAAGCTGTTTAAAAGCTGCAGTAGAACTATGCACAAACGATAAAATAAAGCTAGCACAGGTTTTAGATTTGTCTAATAAGTTTGTTGATTGGGTAAATGGTACAGGTGAAAAGGATGGCTATATAGCAGCGCCTAAACAACCTAAAAAAGAATCTACAGATTTACCTTTCTAATGAAGCACTTTAACAGATATAGTTTAAACTCTTCGCATAGAGTAATAAAACTAGACACTAACAAAGCCTATGCTTTGAGGTGGCGAAGTCAGGTTATATTTATCCCTATTGAATACTGTAAAATGGTAGATTTTGAGGATGGATGTAATAGGTGGATAGTAGAAATACCTACTTGGTTAGAAGAGAGAAACGAAGACTTAAGGTCTTTGTTGGAACTAATAGAAATAGAAAATGAAGGTAGAAACTAAGAACTTACAAACTGCAGGTAACTTTGCAAAGGAGCAGGATGTAACTACAGCAAGTGTGTACAGATGGCTAAAAATGGGCATTGTAAAAGGTGTTGAGGTCGATGGTGTAAAATTCATTATAAAAGAAAAACCTACTAAAAAATAGTAGGCTTATCCAAAAACAAAAATATGAGAGCGAAATATACAAAAGAAGATAGAGAGCAGCAAATAAGTTTACTTATAATTTTAGCAACTTTCAAAAGCTTACATGAGCAACTACACAATTTAAAAGGCGCACATAGTGGGATAGTAAAACACAAGTTTAATCTACTATTAAATACTTTTAAAGGTTATGAGCGTGTAATAGACAGGGATTGGATTAAGGAAAATACAAAGGTAGTAGATGAACTGCACGATGCTATTACAGATTTGATTTATATGTTAAGGGATGGAGTAGAAAAGAAACCTACTAAAAAAGCTAAGAAATGAAGATACTAAACTTATATGCTTGTTTAGGTGGCAATCGCTATAAATGGGATGAGGTCGCTAATGTAGAAGTAACTGCAGTAGAATTAGATCAGGAATTAGCACGAATGTATAAAGAGCGTTTCCCTAATGACACAGTAATAGTAGCAGATGCACACCAATATTTACTGGACCACTATAAAGAGTTCGATTTTATTTGGTCTAGCCCACCCTGTCCGACACACAGCAGGTTAGTGCAAAGCAATAAAAACAAAATAAAAATGAAGTTTCCTGACATGAAGCTTTACGAGGAAATACTACTACTTAAACATTTGTTTAATGGTAAATATGTAGTAGAAAATGTTATCCCATACTATGAACCTTTAATAGCAGCACAAAAAAGGCATAGGCATCTGTATTGGACTAACTTTAATCTACCCACAATTTTAACTAATAGGGATGTTAGAATAAGCTCCGGGACAGATGAGGTGGGAAAGCTATGTAAATTTCATGATTTCGATTTTTATAAGTATAAAGGCTCTCAACCTGTAAATAAAATAGCTAGAAACTTAGTAGACTATGAAGCAGGTAAAACTATACTAGAAACTGCCTTAAACATCCAAAGAGCAGAACAAACCAACCAACTAACTATATTGTAATGCAAAGAGATAGTTTTATTTTTTATAGGTCGTTTTTTGAAGCTACTAAGCCACTAAACACAGACCAAAAAGCTCAACTATACGATGCTATTTGTATATATAGCTTAGAGCAGGAAACAATAAGCTTAGACCCTATTTGTTCTGCTATGTTTGCATTGATTAAGCCACAACTAGAAGCAAACCATAGAAGGTACTTAAACGGTACTAAAAAGAAGCAAACCATAAGCAAAGCAGAAGCAAAACCGAAGCAAACTATAAGCAAAAAGCAAGCTAATGTTAATGTTAATGTTAATGTAAATGATAATGTAAATGAAATAGTAAAGGCACACACTCGCTTTAATCATTTAAGCTTATCAGTTATAGAATACAATAAACTCATTCAGGAATACAACAAAAAGCAAGTAGATGAGATTATAGAGCAAATAGAAAACTTTGCAGGAAATAAGAAATACAAGAGTTTATATTTAACCGCTAAAAATTGGCTAAAAAGAGATGGAAACAAACAAGACAACAAGCCTAGCAATTTCGACCAAGAAAGAACCCTTAGAATTAGTTTATAGCCAAGAGGTTAAGATTAAAAATATAACTGATGGGTCAGAGATAATAAAGCTGCTTAATTATTTATATGTACTTTTAGCAGTGAAAAGAGATAATCAACTAAATGAAATAGAGGAAAGTGTACTAAATGGTGTAATATTGTCAAGCTTTAAAAACTGGACAATAAACGAAATTAAGCACGCATTTAGAAGCGCAGTAGATGGTACTTTAAATATAGAAATGTATCAAAAACTAGATTCTATTACTTTTGGTAGGGTTATGAAGTGCTACACAGCACATAAATTAGAAAGAATTAGAAACTTTAAAAACTCAGGGATGACTAAAAAGGAAAACATTGTAACAGACACCGAAATTAAAGCCATAGAGAGCGAATTTTACAAGAGTTGTATATTGCCATACCTAGAAGCAAGGGAAAGCATGAATAAGCCTGTTATAGATTGGGCTACTTATTCTATATTTCAATACTTTTGGAAAGGTGGTCAGATTAAGATTAGCAAAAAGGATAAATTAAAGTATAAAGAAGCTGCAGCTTTAGCATGGTCAAAAGCCATTAAAAAAAGAAGGTCAGCAGGTGAAAGAGTAAGTTTAAACGAACTAATGAGCCACAGAACCCAACAAATGTACGCATCATGTATAGCTTTATTTGATAAGTCTAAAGATGGCAAATTACTATAGTGAAGCACACTTACAAGCTGCGGTAATTAGATACATAAAACTAAAGCACCCTACTGTTAGGTATTGCGCTAGTTTAGGTGGGCAATATCAAAAGCACGTTTCCCAAAGAATGAAAGCAAAAGCTACAGGTTATGTAAAAGGCTTTCCTGATCTACAAATTACAGAAGCTAAAGGCGGCTATTTCGGTTTATTTATCGAATTAAAATTAGATAAACAATGCTATGCTAGTCAAGTGCAAACAGATTGGGTTTTTGACTTAAATACAAGAGGTTATAAAGCAGAAATTTGCAAGGGCTACCACGACACTATAGAACTTATAGATAACTACCTAAGAGAGCAAGCCACTTGAACGCTGCACTAAGCCGCTGCAAGCTTAACGCTCAAAAAAAGGGTTATAGTTTTTGTGAATATTTATGCAGCGGTGCATATACAGATTAATCTACTGAAACAGATGAATAACTTTGAAATGGTATTTGGTACACCAAGCGCAACCGATACACACACAGGCACGATGCCTAGACACGTAATTTTAACACCACAAGGCACATATAAAGCCATTGTAAAAAGGGATTACTTAGGTACATATAAGAAAATTGAACAAGCTATAAACGCAGTAACAGAACACTTAAACAATAACTAAGATGAATGAATCACAAACGATAACTTTAGACATTTCAGACAGCGACCTTAAATCACAAGTTGAGAGGTATGCTAAACAAAGAGGTGTAGAGGAGTTAGAAAATGCCATAGATATGATTGACAGTATGTATGATGGTTTT
>Ga0308006_10000566_pt1 | contig 13852 bp, 8 predicted proteins | sample Neamet69_FD_203150 | JGI IMG/M metagenome (GOLD analysis project Ga0308006, IMG submission 203150) | Marine microbial communities from water near the shore, Antarctic Ocean - #69 | ecosystem: Environmental > Aquatic > Marine > Unclassified | place: Southern Ocean | collected 2014-06-07 | reverse complement strand
CCAAATTGATCGATAAGTGAAGGTCCTTCAAAACCTTCTTCGCGTTCACAAGAACTAAAAACAACTCCTAAAATCAGGATGTATAATAATCGTTTCATAGTGGTTTTATTTAAAAATTAAAATTTCATAATGTAAATCACAGACAATCTATCAAATCCATAATCTTCTGTTCCCAAAACTGAATTACTCCAGTTGTAATCTTGCCAGAGAATTTGCAAATTGTTCTTATCGTCAAATTCATAACGAAGACCCATTCCAATTATTTTTTCACTTAATTCTGTTTCAAAAAGAGTGAAATCATCAATTACGTCATTACGATCTCTATTGGCTAAATAATCGTCGCCACTTGCTTTAATAGATTCATAGCCTGCTAAATAATAAAGCTTATCTGTAAGTTCTAAAGTAATTCCAGCATAAATTCTTTGCGTATTTAACTCCGTCTGAATAAAATCCTGATCTCCTGTTCTTTTAGTCTGGTCATTGGTATAACCCAATTGAATTAGAATTTGTTTGTCGTAAATTGGCAACATATTCTCAATATTCAAATCTAAATTTGCAGAGAGGGTATTGAACTTTTTAAGATCATCTACTCCTAGACCAACAATTTCAGACAACATTCCATATTGTAAAGAAAAGGAGTAACGATTTTGCTCATCTATATGAATCAAATCAAAATCTAAACCTTTTCGATTAGGTGTAGCTAAGCCGTATGGGTCGATGTTGTTATATTGTGGATAGAATTCGGCTAAACCAACTTGAATTTGAGAGTTGTAAAGTGTTGGATCATTATGAATATCCCACATTCCAATTGGACGAACAATTTGTTCGTTAGTATAACGATTAAACATAAATCCTTGAGTAGCAAACTTCAATCGTCTCATTTGAGCACCAGCACTTCTAAAACCTTGCCCAACATTTCTGTAAGCGATGGTAAACTTTAAGTTTAAAGGCGCGTAGTCTGTTGTAAACGTTGAATAATTAAAATAATCTTCAACTAAATTCTCTTTCACCACATTATCGGGATCCTCATTGTTTTCTGTAAACGATTTAGAAAAACCAGACTCACCATCTAGTTGGAACTTAAAATCACCCTGTATGGCATTTGCTTTATAAGTCCCTGTAAGAACAGGGTTCTTGAAATAGTTTAGATTATTAGATGTCCCTGCAACATCAGTTAGATTGATGTAATTTAAGCCTGCGCTAAACTGATCGCTTTGCACCATAGTTAAATTACCACCAAAAAAAACTCGATCGCTTACTGTGCTAAAATTTGAAGGATTTATTCTAGAAGTAAATAAATTGAATTGCAATTCTTCAATTCCTTTTTTAAAGCTTAAAGAAAAATCAGTAGCTAAGCCTTGTTGTCTCCAAGTGTTATTCCCTTTAAAGAAATAATCGTAATGCATCATTTCTGAATACATGTTAAAAATACCGAGTGTATTCTCGTAGAGGTCCTCGTTGTTATTGTAAAAAGTAAATGGTGATAATTTGTAATCCATATCTCCTACTTGGTACCTTACAGAGTTTGCGATAAGACCTCTTAAATACAATTCTCTAAGATCGAAGGTTGTTCCAGATCCCCAAAATCCACCGTAATCATTACGAACACGAATAGTCGTTCTGATATAGGTGTGCTCATTTGGACGTATATTAGCAGAAAGATCTACAAGTGTATGTCCATACTCAGCTTTAGAAGCCGAAGTTGTATCCGTTTCTTCTCCTTTTAGTTCATCTAGACTGTAAACTCCCCTAGACAAGCCAGAAAGCCAGAATTTTTTAGTATTCTCCTGAGCGTAAGAAGAAACTGATAAAATGAATAAAAGCGCGATGACAGTTATTTTTTTAGTCATTAGAATGATATTTTAAGTTCTAAACTGGTTTCTGTACCCTTGAAATGATCTTTTTGAAAACTCTTATCTTCAAATTCAAACCATCGGTGCCTAATAAACAATGCTGTGTTTTTTGCAATTGTATAATCTATACCTATACCGTATCCATTACCATACTGGTTTCTTGGTTTATTAGAGTTTACGTCTAAATCGGTTTTATAATTGGCAATAGTTCGTTCAAAACCAAGAGACCCATTCAGTACAAATTTGCTGTTTACAGCGTAATAAGCCTCAAGCTCATTATTGTATTGTTTTATATAAGCCTCATCTGTTATTACTGGTATAGGTGACCAGGAACCCTGGGCACTATAAACTCTGGTTATAGAGAATAAATACAATTTAGACGATAAGTATTTTGGATGATATTTTGCTTGAAACTCAATACCACTAAAATAATTCTTAGAAATCTCATCTTCAGTTATGTTTACTGTTTCATAGACGTCTCTATATATAACAGATTGGTTTCCGTAAGGACCAACATTTGCAGGGAAATTCCATCTCCAAAGTCTAGAACGTGTGAGTTGATTGACGGGATGATTGTAAGTAATTTGACTGCTAATCGCGTCAATTTCTCCTGAAGCACCAATTGCAAAAGACAGCTTCAATTCATCTAAGTCTATTTCGCTGTTCAGGTTAATTCCCTGACGGTTGTTGGTCATCATTCCTAAAGAACCCATTTGACTTGCAAAAGGTTGAAGAACTGCTGTACTACCAATAGAGCCCGGAGGTAAATCACTACCGTTATTTTGAAGAATTGAACTGTTTAAGAATACAGAGTTGTTATTGATTACATTTGGGCTAATTCTAAATAAATGAGTCTCTACATTAAGCAGATCAAACAATCTTGGCGAAGCCACTTTTAAATGAAGAGCTTCTCCCCATTCTCCATTTAGGGTAGACGAAAGTGCTCTACCAACACCTGCTTCTATTTTTACTCCTAATTTAAAAAGTTTAAAATTAGATTCTAGTGTCGCTATATTAAACCCAAAACTTTCGTTTCCCACACTATCAACGTAGGTTTTAGAATTAAAGGTGTTAAAGCCTATAAAGTTTCCATTTGGGAAATTTTTACGTAGTTGCCCACCATAAGTATAGTTTGGCATTAGGGTAAAACCACCATTTAGCTCAGTTTTACCAAACAGAGCTTTAAGACTCGTGTTTTTAGGTAAGTTACTTCCTTCAATAATAAGACCTGTAAATGCTTTTTCACCCCAGCGTGAGTCCTGTTGAATATTTCCGCTGTTATGGAAATCAAAATATCTTTTCTCTACATTTGATCCCAAGGGATCCCATGGATTACGTTCAAATAAGCTAAATCGGTTGTACCCTCTAAAGGAAGCTAAAGTAAGATCACTAATAGAAGTCCAGTGAATACCCCCGGCTTTAACTAAGAAAGAACCCACTTGCGTATCAAAGGAACCGTACATACTTATTCCCAATTGCATTCCGAAATTACCAGCTAATCTAGTTCCATTTATTGGATCGTATATTGTCGGTAGGTTACTTTCAGCAATCATCGCGCTGTAGGTTGGCTTAACATTTCCTTCTAAAAACTGGAAGGTATACAAATCAAACCCCCAGGATGTTTTTAAAGAAGGTCTTCCAGAGAATCTTAATGTTAATTGAGGCAACTGGCTGTCGTCACCAATAAACAAGACCTTATCTTTGGTTACATCTCCTATAGTAGTTGTTAACTGGTAAGGTAATTTATTTTGAGCATAAGAGCCCAAAAACCGATACTCTCCACTCAACTTAAAGGTGTATAATTGAGGTGATTCATCTTTTGGGAAAAGGCCAATTACAGACGAATTATCATCTTTTAAGCCTTGTTCAATTTGTGCAAAAACTAATTGATTTCCTAAAACAATAAAGAAAACAAGAAGAATTATATTTTTTGTTTTTAGATACATAAATAGAGTCTAGACATTTTTATTCTGGAATAGTTAGTTTCCGCGACTTCAGTCTGATATTAGTACTTTGCTCCATACCTTTTGGTCTAGGATTAACGTAAAAAGGAATATTTGCGTAAGCAATTTTATCCTCATTGTCTGCAACGTAAACAAACAACCGGTAGCTTCCTTCTTCACGTGGAGCTCTAAATTTAACTTGATTTTGCGATTTTTTCTTTATTAAACCAGCCATTGCAGGGGGTTCTTTTTCTAAATCACCACCAGATTTTGTATTCACACTTTCTGGATAAATTTTATAGGTGTATTTCATTTTGTCACGATCGTCAGAAGCGTACACATTAGCTGTATACATTTCTTCAGCAGTAAGGTAAATGTTTTCTCCTTTTTGTTGATTGTTTAAAGAAAGACTATCTAATGATGGTGCTCTATTTTCTGGCCATTCTCCAGTCCATCCTTTAGCTACATAATCTATTACTTCTGTACTTTGACCTTTATTAGAAAATAAACCATACCAAGTAGCTGTTGTTTCTTGCTTTTGGCCCCATAAAAAGACATAAGAGCCAATACACATTTCTATGTCTGAAACAATACAATCTTTATACCGATGAAAATAACTAAGTGCTTTTTCATGACTAGTTTGCTCTACAGGAGCAGACCATTTTGTTTTTGCAACTTCCCAATGTCCATCTGGCCCCCATTCCGCAACAATGTATGGTTTTACCCAGCCAGAAGTTCGGATTAAATCTTTAATTATACAGACTTCACCGTAAGTATTAATTGAATATATATCTATATCTGGTGCTTGTTTTTGAATAAGCTTTACTTCAATTGGATCCAAACCTGCTGTTACTGTTGTTGTAGGGTGATTAGGGTCTACCTCGTGAACCATTTTGGCTATGTCTTGCACCACATCCCAAACTTTAGTATTTGAGTAAAAAAGATCTACTTCATTACCAATAGACCACATTAATAAGGCCGGATGATTTTTATATTTCTTAACTACCGAGGTGAAATAATCAAGTTGCGAACGATTTGCAGCTTCATTATCATAATCATAACCATGTCTTTCGTGCTGAACCCATAGACCAAACATCACAGTGAGTCCATGTGCATGTGCTCTGTCTAAAACTGCTTGTGCCCCATCGGCACTCCAAGTTCTAATTGAGTTTCCTCCAGCTTCCACTAACTCTTCTAAATGCGTATCGCCTCCGGCTCCTTTAATGTAATAGGGTTCTCCACCTCTCAAGAGTTGCCATTTTCCGGCATCATTTTGAACTACCTCAACTTTAACAACCTGAGAATAGACCAAAGAGCTGCAAAACAAAAGCATACAGCTTAAAAGAAATTGAAAAGAAATTGAAAATCTCATACAATAGAATTAAAAAAAAAGCATCCTATTTTAAATAGTATGCTTTTTGGTTTACTTGTTTTCTTTTACAAACTTATTAAAGGTAGCGTTTCCGTTTCCATCAATTAGTTTAATAGTATAAATACCGATAGATAAATTAGAAATATCGACTGTGTTGTTTGTGTTTAATAACGACATCACTATTTGTCCTGTAATAGAGTAAATTTCAAGTGAAATATTATTACCGCTTACATTAATAAAATCGGTCGATGGATTAGGGTAGACTAAATTAGGAGTTTCCGATTCATCTATGCTAAAATCATTTCCACATGAACCACATGTACCGAAGTTGATATTTGTTACGTCTCCAGAACCAACTGTCCACATTCTGTTTGCAAAAGAGAAAAAGTCAGTAACAGGTGTACACGACCAATTATCCTCAGCAGAATTTGACGAAACTAAGTCTTCGACAACACCGTCAACAATTAGTAGGTACTCCATATCTTCTAAGGGTGCTTCATCAAAAGTAAAAGTCCAAGTTCCGTCCTCATTTTGAATAGCTTCTGGTCCTTCTTCTGCATTCCATGCCCAGAATGGTCCTGTTAATCGCACATTATTTGCTGTCATACATGGGTTTGCGGTGATGTTGAGTACAACAGTTCCATAAGTGCAACTACCATCATCTTCTGTTGCATTTGGGTTGTAATTGTTAGCTGTGTCATCCATACATCCAGAAATAGGACCGGTAGAAAATGCAATGTCATCAAAATAATAAGTAGAATTAGCAGTTCCATCTCCAACCACTCCTTGGTTAAATATGATTACTATTTTAACAAACAAATCAGAGGATTGTCCACTAAAATCAAAAAACAATTCTTCCCATTGATTGCCTAGAGTGGTGTATATCAAAATTTCAAAATTATCTCCAGATAATGATTCTAATTTCATCTTAACTGGAATTCCTGCAGCTGGAGAATGCACTTTCATTTTTATAATTGAACTTGAACTGAAGTCAATCGGATTAGTAGTTAAAGAAGTCCCTGCCCAATTTTCACCTCCATTACGAATATGCTCAACCACATTTTGACTAGAATTTACATCGTCTACATTAGGATTTAAGATAACTGAAGATACAGCTCCGTCAAAATCACTAAATGTGTACAAGTCCATTCCGTCTAGTTCAAAATCAATTGGCAAAGGAATTCCATAAAGGCAAGTTCCATCATCTTCTGTAGCGTTTTCATTGTAATTAATTCCAATAGGATCTATACAACCATAAACAACAACATCAACACAGGAAGTGCATGTACCAAAGACATTTGATACGTCTCCAGATCCAAGAATCCATTGTCGGTTTGCATAAGTATCTTGATCCGTAATAGGTGTACAAGACCAATCACCAGAAAGGATATTTCCAGGAATTAAATTTTCCATAAATCCATCAACTACTAATAAATATTCCATATTTCCAGTTGGCGCTGGATTAAATGTAAAGGTCCAAGTACCGTCTCCATTATCTGAAGCAACAGGCCCATTAGAAACATTCCAACCCCACCAAGGACCGGTAATCCGAACAGAACTAGCATCACTACAAACTTCAGTAGTCATAGTTAATACTTGAGAAAATAAGCTGGTAGAGCTCACTAGCATAAAAGTAAAAAGAAGAAGATTTTTCATAATAACTGGTTTTGTTTAAACGTTAACTTAAGGTAATATTAATTAAATTATGAGTTTGATTTAGTAACTCGTTAAAATTGTCTAGGACTATAGAATTAACAGGCTTACTTTCTGATAAAGTCAATTTTAGACCATTTATAGAAACTTCGTTTATTTGATATGACCCGTAATCTAGAAAATTTTTGTTACTAAAAATAACTTTAATATTTCTGCCAGAGAAGATAGTAGATAATTCAGAAATTCCCTCTTCGTTAAAATAGCTTTTAGAGAGTTTGGGTTCTATACAAAGAGCCCCATACTTACCTTTTAGACCAAATATCTCAGTTATTAATGTAAGAAGAAACCAAGAAGAGGAACCAGTAAGATATGCATAAGCACCTTTATTTTGATTATCAAAGTAGGAAGGTATACCTGGGAATATCTTTGCAGTTTCTGTTTTATTTGAAATTTCATAAACTTCTTGCATGATTTCATTTCCCTGCGCAACAAGACCTTGTTTGTAAAGTCCGTAAGCCAGCATTATATTTTGCTGCACCCACTTGCTTCCATGCTCTTTGTGACCGTAAACAAATCCAGTAATTCGACCTACATTAAGATCAACATTTTTAAATTCTGAGGTTAACCTAATACCTGGGCTATTTTTATCCTTCAATATCTTTTTAATAGATTCATAAACTTCAGCAGACATTTCCTTATCTGCTATATTACAGATGATTGGAATTACTTGAGAGGTGAGATCCATCATTATTCCATCTTCCTTTTCTCCACCAATTTTATTTTCCAGATTATCGTAATGGCCATTAAAAAAGCGATCTCCTTCTTTTGAAGTTAGAATTTCATTCTCAAGAATATGATTTGAAATATGCTTTGATTTTTTTTCAAAGTCAAGAATAATATTATCAATTAAAACAGGTGATGTAATTCCAGAAACTGAATGTTCAATGCTCTTAAAGTATTTTTTAAGATGTTCTCTTTTACTTTTAGGGTGTTCATAATCAACTTTGCTCAGTCCTGGAATATTGTCTAATAAAACAATAACCTCCTCTAATAGTGGGATATGAGTAACCCCTGTTTTCTTAATTTCTTTAAGTATATTTGAAAGGATTAGGAAGTTATTGGCATAGAAATTATAAAAACATACACTTCCACCATTTTCACGTGCCATATCATAAGTGTCATTCCAATCGGCACCTTCTAACATCAATACATTTTTATTGTTCACGTTGTAGAATGATGTAAGTTGTTGAATTATAATATGTTCTAGTATTGTCCCAACATAAATTTTACCATCAAAATTTCTTTGAAAATGACCTTGAGATAAATTCCATTTGTCGTCAACTTTTTTGCTACGATTAACAAATTTATCTTTCCAATAAGTGATTTCTTTATTTAAAATCTCCAAATCTCCAGTCTGATTTAAATAGAAGTTTAAAACAAATACGGGCCAAGCACCATGATCACTCCAAGTTCTAGGAATATTGTTTCTATCCGCTTTAAAATCTCCTGGTTGTTCTCCAATTATAGTAGCATTAGAACCATCAATACGAATTCCTTTGAAACAATTTACAATTTCCTCATGTGCACTTATAGGGTCAACTAAAAAAATAGAAAGTAAGTCTTGCCACAAATCTCTCCAACCTCTTCCACCTCTTCCATAGGCATAATCAGGTAGAAAAGAATTTCCAAATATTTGTCTACACTTTACTTGGTATTCTATCCATTTCACCCAATTATCAAAGTGACTATTACCTGTACTAATTAAGACGCTATTAAGTTTTTTCGTCCAGAAATTGAGAGTGTTTTGAAGAATTACGTCAACCCTTTTAACTTCTGAGTACTTATTTTTCCAGTTCTCTAAATCACTTAAATCATCTGTAATACCGTGAAGTACAATATACTCTGTCTTCTCTCCGGGTTGGAGTGTTATTTCTTTAAATTTTAAACCTGCAATAGCTTCTTTCCCATGAAGCTCATCGTCTCTAAGTTTTGGTGGGGTAAGATTCTTATAAATTGCTTCGGGATTATCAAGCGTACCACTTTCCCCAATAAAATCCTGAAGTCTTATCCATATATTTTCAGGCTTACCTGCATTTCCATCAAAACCTAAAGTCACATAATTGGTGTTGTTTACTTTATGGCTATTTTCATCATGAACAATCTTTGGCTTAATACGAACACCATATTCTTCTATAAAGTTTTCTTGAAACATAGTTGTAACCTGCCTATGGTCTCTAACGTTGTCAGCAGATCTACCGAATATAGGTAAGGCATAATATGACTTAAAAGTTTGAGGATCTTTCCCCGTATTCGAAATAGATATCTTAAGGACTTCAACAAAATCATTACCTTCAGGAATAAAAGTTGTTATTTCTGTTACTAATTCAGTTTTAAATTGTTTCCTTTTTGTCGTAAATGCCCCAATATTAACTTTAAGCGCTGAGTAATCATTTAAACCATTCCATTTGTGTATTTTCTGAAAAGCACTTTGACCTGTTGCAGACCAGGGGTTCTTATCTTTTACTTTAATCCAAAAGTTACGACTAGAGAGTGTTCTGTGAATTTCTTCGGTTACAGTTGGAGTTGTTAAATAATGATGAAAATCTTTACATACATCTCCTTTCAGCTCTGGCGTAACAAAAGACTTCATTCCTGCTGTATTGAGCAATGGGAAATATAAAATAGGTAAGTGGTTGGCATTTTCTACAAAGAATGATCCGTCATTTTCTTTAGAAAATTTCCATTCAATCCCAGTAATGTCAAGAGTATCTTGCATAATTATTTAATTAACATTTTTTCAAGTTCTTCTAAAGATTTGCCTTTTGTTTCAGGTACTTTCATAACCACAAATATGAGTCCTAATAGTGCGAAAACTCCATAAATCATGAATGTGGTACTAGAACCTAAAGTTGACATTTCCCAAGGAAAAACCAATTGCACAATAAAGCTAACTCCAGAATTAATTAAGCCCACAAAAGAGATTGCCAAACCACGAATTCGGTTAGGAAACAACTCAGAGAATAAAACCCACATTACGGGCCCTAGAGATATAGCAAATGCAGCTACAAAACCAAGAATTCCAATTAATATAAGTAAAGAGTTAGCGATGATCGCCTTTTTTATAATAGCTCCTTCAAATTGACTAGCTAAATCCTCACCAATAGCTAATTTAATAGCATTTTTGAATTTCACATCGCTAGTATATAAAACATCAGTCATTGATTCAAGGTCAGCTTTATTAATTTCAACTGGCAATTCTAATATACCTACATTATCTAGTTTATATGTTGCAGATGAAAAACTAGATGATAACACAAACATAGAAACTACAATTGCTGACACTCCAAATATAAGAAGAGGTCGACGTCCAATTTTGTCTATTAAGCCAATAGCAATAATGGTAAATACTAAATTAATAATACCAATAAGAATCGCTTGAGAAAATGAAGCATCAGTTCCAATACCAGTTTGCTCAAAAATCATAGGTGCATAAAAAAATACAGAATTAATTCCTGTAATTTGTTGAAGAATAGCAACAACAACTCCAATCATTAAAACCTTTTTCATTGTAGGTTTAAATAATTCTTTAAAAGGGATTTTTTGACCTTTACTCTCAGTTTGAAGGCTTTTCCTTATAATATTAATTTCTTCTTCAGTATTTACTTCTGGAGAAATTCTTTCTAAGACTACCTTCGCTTCAGTTATTCGATCCTTCATAATTAACCAACGAGTACTTCTAGGAACGGAGAAGAGAGCAAAGAAATATAATATTGCAGGAATAAACTCCACTCCAAGCATCCATCTCCAATTATGCTCTTTAAGCATTAAAAATTGGGCCCATTCACTAGGGTTTTCTCCAAGATTTAAAATTAAATAATTAGAGAAAAAAGCGACAGAAATTCCAACAACAATATTTAACTGATTAAAAGATACCATTCGACCTCTAATACTAGCCGGTGAAATTTCTGCAATATACATGGGAGCCAAAATAAGAGAGGCACCTACACCAAAACCACCAATCATTCTAGCAATTACAAGCGAAATAAAATCCGGAGCGAATGCAGAAAATATAGCGGATATAGCATACAAAAGTGCTGAAATAGATAGTATTCGTTTTCTACCATATAAGTTACTTAGTGGGCCTGCAACTAACATTGCAAGAGTTGCGGTTAGTGTAAGTGAGCTAACAGCCCAACCTAACTCTATTTTTGATAACCCAAATTCAGGCTCCAGAAACTTAACCACTCCAGAAATAACTGAAGCATCAAATCCCATCAAAAACCCCCCTAACGCTACAATTAGACTAATCGAGACAATTTGCGATTTATTTTTCACGTCTTCAATAATTTAATTAAAAGATTATTTAAAAAAGCTAAAATAAATAATTTATGTAAATTTTACACATAATGTATTGCTTATTTATGTCAAACGAAATATTACAGAGTTGATTGGATTGTTTAATCATCCTAAACATGTATAAATAAAGTTTAATTCAATACTACAAATCAAAAATGAATTAATACACTAACAACAACAAGATGATTAACTCCATTATTAAATGTCATAATACCCTTCTAAAAATAATTAATTAATGAAAAATAAAGGTAAATTATTTAAACTTACTTTAATCTAATAAATGATTATGTGAAATATTGAGGAGTTATTATCGTCTAAATTTATATACTACTTAAGATAAAATAACAAATAAATAGCAAATCATTTTAATAAATTATATATTTGCGTATATATTACACTTAATTGTGTGATGCAAAATGTTTTTGAAATTAAATCTTTTAAAACACACAATTACACATTAATATATGATTGATAAAGAAACCTAATTATGACAGATACTATCCTATTATCACTATTAGTCTGTATTGTGCTAATGTACCTAAACATCAGGTTTATTACGCAACCTAAAATGGAGAGAAAAATTAGGGAAAATGAAAAACTATTTAGTAATAAATACCTAGATGATGAGTGAAAATTTCAAAATACCTGAAGTAAAAGCAGCAGACATTGTGATATTTGGTGGCTTAGGTGATTTAGCTTTAAGAAAAATATTTCCTGCTATTTATTATCGTTTTAAATCAGGACAGATTAATAGTGAATCTAGGGTAATTATAACATCAAGAGGTGTACTAATTCAATCAGAATTTAAAGCACTACTTAAGGAAAAACTTACTGCGAGTATTAAGGACTATGACCCTAATACCATAAATAAGTTATTGAAAATGAGTGTTTATTTAAAAGCTGATTTGACAAAAAAATCATCTCTTTCTGATTTAAAAAATCATTTAAGAGTTGATTTAAATATCATTCGTGTATTTTATTTGTCTGTCTCATCTTCAATTTTTGGAAGCATTACTAAAAATCTTCATTTAGAAAACTTAATTACCAAAAACTCACGAGTTGTTTTAGAAAAGCCATTAGGTCATGATTCTAAATCATCTAGAATCATAAATAGTGAAATATCAGAATACTTTGATGAGAATCAGATATTTAGAATAGATCATTATTTAGGCAAAGAGACCGTTCAAAATTTAATGGTATTACGTTTTGCTAACAACTTGTATGAGAACGCATGGGACTCCCAAAATATTGAAAATGTTCAAATTACAGTTTCTGAAGAGCTTGGCGTGAGCACAAGGGGGAATTATTATGATAAATATGGAGCACTTTTAGACATGGTACAAAACCACCTTCTTCAACTCCTATGCTTGGTTGCTATGGAGCCACCAAGTGTATTACATGCGGACAATGTCAGAGACGAAAAACTTAAAGTATTAAATGCATTAAGATTATTTGATGACAAGATGGTTTTGAACCAAACTGTAAAAGGACAATATACACGAGGAAAGATAAAAGGAGACTCAGTACTATCGTATCTAGAAGATATTAATCAATTTACTTCTGAAACAGAAACTTTTGTAGCAATTCGTGCAAATGTTGACAATTGGCGATGGGCAGGAGTTCCATTCTATTTAAGAACTGGAAAAAGATTAGCTAAACGATATTCTGAAATTGTTATAAATTTCAAGAATGTACCCCATAACATTTTTCCTGATGAAAAACCAATCATAAATAATAAATTAATAATTAGTCTTCAGCCAGAAGAGAGAATTGAACTTGTGCAAACAGTTAAAATTCCAGGACCAGGTGGATATAGATATAAACCAAAATCTTTAGTTCTTGATTATAGCTCCTCATTTAATGAACCTTTTCCTGATGCCTATGAACGATTATTAATTGATGTAATTCGAGGTAATCAAACTCTATTTATGCGCAAAGACGAGGTTGAGGCATCGTGGGTTTGGATTGATTCAATAAAACAGCACTGGAAAACAACAAAAATGGAAAATAGTTTATATAATTCTGGAAGCTCGGTACCTAAGGGTAATGTATTAATAGATGGTCATACCTGGAATGAATAAAAAAAACATAAATTTGACTAAGAGGATATTTCTTAATACTGAAAAACTAGAGGAGGCTTTAGCAAACGAGATAATTTCTAGTCTAGAAAATGATTTACTACTCCATAACGAAGCTAAGCTTTTACTATCTGGAGGTAATACACCTATAAATTTATATATTCTATTGTCTCAGTTTAATATAAATTGGGCAAAAGTAAGTATAGGTTTAGTAGACGAACGTTTTGTTTCTGCAGATGACTCATATAGTAATGAAAGGATGATAAAGAATTATTTAATTCAGGGAAAAGCATCAAAAGCAAAATTTATTGGTTTAGTTTATGATATTCATGACATAAATAAAAATGTACAAATTGCAATAGATAACAATAAGTCCTTTTTTGAAGGAACTAGCTGCGTGCTTATGGGCATGGGCTCAGATGGCCATACAGCATCACTCTTTCCAAATGATGAAAGCTCAAGTAATGGATTACAAGAAAAAAAGAACTGTAAGGAATTGATTATAACCTATTCGCCAGTAAAGCCAACAAAGAGAATAAGTTACACTAAAAATCAACTTTTAAATACAAAAAGACTTTTTTTATATTTTACTGGAGA
>Ga0308006_10000550_pt1 | contig 13981 bp, 16 predicted proteins | sample Neamet69_FD_203150 | JGI IMG/M metagenome (GOLD analysis project Ga0308006, IMG submission 203150) | Marine microbial communities from water near the shore, Antarctic Ocean - #69 | ecosystem: Environmental > Aquatic > Marine > Unclassified | place: Southern Ocean | collected 2014-06-07 | reverse complement strand
ACAAAGTGCAGCAGCAACAGATGCAACTACTAAAGCTAACTCAGCACAATCAAGTGCAGAAGCAACAGCAAGTGCAGATGCAACTACTAAAGCTAACGCAGCACAAAGTGCAGCAGCAACAGATGCAACTACTAAAGCAGACGCGGCACAAAGTGCAGCAATCAGTACAGCAAGTGCAGACGCAACTTCTAAAGCTGACTCAGCAGAAACAGACGCAATTGCAACAGCAAGCGCAGATGCAACTACTAAAGCCAACTCAGCAGAAGCAGATGCAATTGCATCAGCAGAAGCAAAAGACGGTGTACGTGCAACAGCAGCAGCATCTGATGCAACTACTAAAGCTAACGCGGCACAAGGTGCAGCAGAAGCAACAGCAAGCGCAGACGCAACTACTAAAGCTAACGCAGCACTAGTGAGTGCAAAAGCATACACTGATGCAGAAGTAACAACATTACTTGGCGGAGCACCTGGCGCATTAGATACACTTAATGAACTAGCAGCAGCTCTTGCAGATGATGCAAGCTTTAGTGCTACTATAGCAGGACAGTTAACTAGTATCAACACTGATATTACAACTAACTCTACTGATACTACTACATTAGCAGGTCGTGTATCTACAGCAGAATCAGCTATTACAGCTAACACATCTGCTCATACTACATTAGCAGGTCGTGTAACTGACACTGAGAATGCAACAGCAACTAATGCATCTGGTATCGCTAGTAATGTAACTGCTATTTCTAACAACGCAACTGCTATTAACACAGCAATCAGTACAGCAAGTGCAGATGCAACAGCTAAAGCTAACACAGCATTAGCAACAGCCACTGCATACACTGATACACGCGAAACTGCAATTACATCAGCTTATAGTACAAGTATTACAGCAGCAGTGGCATCAATTGAGTCAAACATCTCAATGCTACGCTTCCATAGTGCAGTACAAGACGTAACTAGTGCAGCTACTGTAGCATATACATTTACTGACCTAATAGGCGCAGAAGATTATAGCATATACATTAACAGACTATTAGTACGTCCATCTGAAATAACTTCAGTTAACAACGGAACAGGCGTAGTTACTTTTGTAGCAGCAATTGTAGACGCTGGTGACGAAGTTGAAGTAACAGGCTGGAAATTTACATAATACGTTTAGCTAACGGAGAGCGGCTATGACAGCCGCTCACTTAGTTCTTATTTAATAAGGATTTGAGAGATACAGAGTATTTCTTTCGCGTTAAACACACTCATAGGAGAGTAAAAAATGTCAAGAAGATATAAAAAGAATGGTGTCGAGGTAACAACGGCTCTAAACAAAAACAAAAAATACAAATATGATGCATCTGGTGACCTAGTTGAATCAGTTGGAACACCAGGCGTTAACGAAATTGTTATGTCAGGTTCAAAATCGTCTCTACGACGTATGGCTGACATGGAACGTAACATTGCGATCCTTGCTACTACACTAACAACAACAGATGATGGTACAGCAGATTCAGACGCAGCTTCATTCAACTCTAACGTAAACAAAAAGACACGTTTTAAGAAAGAAGTTCGATTCGAAGAAACATTGAATGTACGTGACGGAATCGACATGAACAGTAACAAGATTACTGAACTTACGACTCCAACAGCGGCTTCAGACGCGGCTAACAAGTCTTACGTTGATGCTAGAGAAGCAGCAGCAGAAGCAACAGCAAGTGCAGATGCAACTTCTAAAGCTAATGCAGCGCAATCTGCAGCAGCAACAGATGCAACTACTAAAGCTAACGCGGCTAATTCAGCAGCTGATGCAACAGCAAGTGCAGACGCAACAGCTAAAGCTAACTCGGCACAGTCTAATGCAATCAGTACAGCAAGTGCAGATGCAACAGCTAAAGCTAATGCAGCGCAATCAGCAGCAATTAGTTCAGCAAATTCAACTTCGAATGCATATACTAATACAGCAGTATCAAACTTAGTTAACGGTGCATCAGCAGCATTCAACACACTATCAGAAATCCAAAATGCAATGGCAACAGATGCTGAACTTTCAGCAGCTATTAACGGATTAACAATTGGTAACGGAACAGTAACAATGTCAGCAGGCTCAGGTCTAACAGGCGGCGGCGCATTCTCAATGAACCAAACTAATAGTGAAACAGTTACAATGAACGTTGGCGGAGGTAATGGACTTACTGTATCTGCAGACGGAATTGCAATGAGTGGTTCTTTTACAGGTAACTTTACAGCTACCGGTGATGTAACAGCATACTCAGATGATACACTAAAGAGCAATGTTCAAGTAATTGACAATGCTTTATCACGTGTTGAAGCAGTACGCGGCGTAACGTTTGATCGTATCGCAGACGGCTCATCATCAACTGGTGTTATTGCACAAGAATTGCTAGCAGTTCTTCCAGAAGCAGTACACACAGATGCAAATGGAGTTCACTCTGTAGCATATGGTAACATTACTGGTCTATTAATTGAAGCTGTTAAGGAATTATCAGCAGAAGTTAAAAGCATGAAGTAATAAGTTTTAATTAACTTACTAATAAAAAGCAGTGTTTAGGCACTGCTTTTTTACGAATAAATACAACTATATGCATGTTAAGATATTTTAACACCAATGTATAATTTTTGGATAAATACATACATAATTGCGGAGAATTAGTAAATGACATTTAGAACTATTCAAACTACTAACCTAGTTAGCACAGAAACAGCGTTTGACGATCCTTTACTTATTTTAAATAAGTCAGGTACTGTTGCAACAGATGTAGGCTTCTTGGGTAAAATTGGTGCATCTAATTATGCAGGACTAGTTCGAGATTCACATACAAATAAGTTTATACTAATTGATACAATTACACTAAACAGTCATACAGTTAATGATGTTAATGCACTGGACGCAACTTTAGTAAAAGCTACACTAGAAGTAGAATCAATTGAAGCCAGTACTGTCGTCCCTACAACTACGTTTGTATTGCCAAAAGGAACGGCAGCAAACAGGCCAAATAGTCCAGTTGAAGCACAACTGTATTTTAACACAGAAACAAAAATGTTTGAAGGATATAACGGAACAGCATGGATACAGTTACTACCATCTATATACGAAGTAACACCATAATAATACACGCTGTAACTGCACACAACGCTGTTACAGCTGACTTAGACGTAATGCGCACTACTTGTGTACCTATTGTATGTTTGATAGCAAAAAGCGCGTATTTGTAATAGTAGCACTAAACATTGATTCATTTAATGATAAATAACATTAGCAAGCAAACGAGTGTTTGTAAATATAATAAACTCGAGGAGTATACAAATGGCTTTACCAGCAACAGGTTCAACAATTAGCATGGGTACAATACGTACATATTTTGGTCTTAGTGGAACAGTTTCACTTTCACAATTTGGCGCATACATTTCACCTACTGTAACAACAAATATTAAACTATCAGCCACATTTGGCGGATGGCAGAATCCAAACTCAACTGGCGCATCGTAGCACGTTGAAATTAAACAAAATTAAACAAACATTGTCATTGACAATGTTTGTTTTTTCATATATAATAAAACTAACAATATTATACAAGTAAACTCAACTACAGGAGAAAACTATGAGCATTAGAACCCGATTTGAAATCGAAACATTTTTACTGGGAGCACATCCCACTGTACAACGTCAAGCACTGGAACTGAATACAGAACTTATGCAAGCACGAACACAACAACATCCAGATCTTCCATTATTGGAAAGTGTAGCAGCAGACTTTGTTGCAACACACGGACCGCTGGATTCACTTATTGCAGACATTGAATCAACTGAAGAAGAATATTGGGTAGCACGTTTAGCACGTTTAGCTGCAATTGACATTCTAACAATTGGTAAAGTACAACCAGAACACATGAATTACATGACATCATTATCTGACGAAGCGTTTTCATCATGTGTAAAATCAGCAACAGCACTTGCAAAATCACTAAATGAATCAGTTCAGGTAATTGAAGCAGAACTTAGTTCAGAACTTACTGATTAATATTAAATGGTAAGTATTCCTAGATTTGCACAAAAACCATCAGCGCATTCACATGTCGCTATATGCGTTCCTGTACGTGATCAAGTAACATCAGTTTTTACTTACAGTCTTGCTATGTTTATGAAAAAGTGCGGCGAAACCAATCAAAAGGTATCGTTGCATATGGTCATGGGCAGTGAAGTTGCAATGCAACGACAGCAACTAGTAGACGAAGTGCTTGAAACATCCGCTACACATTTATTTTGGGTCGATAGCGACATGAAGTTTCCAATAGACGCATTGTTTTCTTTACTATCACATAACAAAGAAATAATAGGAGCAAACTATAGCACCCGTGTAAAACCACACAGACCTGTTGCATTTAAAAGCGAAACAAATCTCGATAAGAGAGTGTTTGGTGGAAATGGAATAGAATCTGTATTTGCAGTTGGCAGCGGGTTATTACTGGTAAATAGGTGTGTATATGAAAATATGCCAAAACCATATTACAGTATAGAATGGAATGAAGATTACACAAACTTAGTAGGAGAAGATATTTTCTTTTGCAAAAAAGCCGCAGAGAACGGTTATAAGACATACATAGATCATGCACTAAGTGAACGAGTTTCACATGTGGGCACGAAAGAGTATACAATTAAGGGCGATTGCTATGATTAAAACATCTAGTACTTTATTAGATTTCAAAGGACAGAGTGTTGTTACACCATGGGATAGATTAAAGAAATTTATTTTTAAGAGCTATCCTATTATTTACGTGCAAGAACGAACAACAGATATAGATGTCCTCACTGAACTTGCAACTGAATACCTCGGTAAATCAGACATGGTTTGGATTGTACAAGAGAGCACTATGGTAAATCCTGGATTCCCTTGGCATTATAAGCCAAGCGACATGGGAAGAAACTTTATACATAAATTTCCAAAAGTAATTAAACGTACTGGAAGACCAGTTAACTACGGCGACATACAGTTAGTGCCAACAGGCGGCGTAATTCACGGTGTATTTGAAAATAAGGTTATAGGAACATATCACGAAGCTGATTTTGATATTGTTATAATCAGCTTTCATGAAGCAGAAGCAGACCAGAATTATCAAAAATTGAGAGTTAGATTTCCTGATGCGATACACATTAAAAATGTAGAAGGCATTGGCAACGCACATAAAAAAGCAGGAGAGCAAGCAAAAACAGAAATGGTTTACATTGTTGATGCCGATGCTGACGTAATGGGCGACTTTTGCTTTGACTATATTCCACCAATGTCAAAACGCGCAAATACTACATATGTGTGGTCTGCACGTAACCCAATTAATGGATTGGAATACGGATATGGCGGAATAAAATTATTTCCTAGAACACAGTTATTGGAACTAGGTCATGTGCTACCAGACTTTACTACAAGCGCAGCATTTTATCAACCAGTAAGCGATGTTTCTAACATTACACGGTTTAACAAAGATCCATTCCGCACATGGCGTGGAGCATTCCGTGAGACTGTAAAACTTGCAAGCGCAATTAATCCAAATTCACCTAAACAAGAAACAATTGATAGACTTGAAACATGGTGTACAGTTGATACTGGCGGAAGATTTGGTCGTTACTGCATAAAGGGCGCACTTGAAGGTAAGGCATACGGCGAAGAACACAAAGATGATCTAGAAGCATTAAATAAAATTAATGACTTTGAATGGTTACGTGAACAGTTTGTTGAAAGTATGAAAAAGCGTGTACGTGCTTAATAGCACCTGCTTATGTAAAGCTATCTATGCAGCGCGTAGATAGTTTTTAGTTTCTTCAAGAAGTCTTTTGATTTGCATTGAATGCCTGCCCCAGGATGCAGAGGCGCTGGCCAACTTTCTATATTAACCCAACAATATCCATCGCTTTCGCTATTGAGAACTGGCATAAACTCATCACTAACTAATACAACAAAACTGTTGTATACAAAGTTGCGATTACCACTTGTAAATTTACTAACAGGAATAACTTTTTTGATATCTGGTAACAAGCCCATTTCTTCTTCTATTTCACGATAAAGTGTTTCAATTGGCCGTTCTGTGCTTTCGCTTTTCCCACCAAAAAATCCCCATGTACTAGGATGTGTTACATTCTTGCTTCTGAGTTGCATCATTATTCTACCGCTAACTGAGCTTAAAAATATACATCCACTTGCTTGTATCATTTTGTATCAATGTTACTTATTAATTCATCCCATTTTTTATACGACATTGGAAAATGATGATTTAATGCATAATACCAACGAGAGTATGGGGTATCTCGGTGAAAATACTTAGACATCCACAAAGCTGTGCCATCGTCATTTGATTGCGTGTACATTGATTTTATATATGCAATGTTTGTGTTATAATGCTCAATTGACATGTCTTTGAACTTACTGAACTCATCAAGCTCGAACATATCACCTTCTGTGAAGTCTAGTATAAAGTTTAATCCGGCTACATCAGTTAAGCAACTTAGCTTACACTTGAGCCGATTGGCAACATCAGTATATTCTATACTATCAAATGTTCCAGTTGGAATTTTTAACACTATGTTGGTTATGTTTGGATATTCTACTTTTAGTGCGTTTAAATGCATATGAAGACCACCATGTGAGTACATATTAACAGTTACACTGATAGTATCAACTGCTAATAAATTAGCATGGTGATTTTCTAACCAATTGTCAAACGGTGATGAATCTTGTGGTTTATGCAGAGTTTCGTATATACATCTGTGTGCGTTGTAGTCTAGCACTAAAGATACAATCTCCAAAATCCGCTACTGTAAATAGCTTCGTAACTGTTCACCCAATTATTGTCATTCCACTCTAACTGGTCTTGACTTGCTAAGTTTAATAGATATTGTTGCGTAATAGGATTCGCACTAGCATTAAATACAATTGTCCAAACACTTCCGTCAAATTCAACAATGTCGTACTTGGTTGCAGTACTTAATCCGTTCCAGTTCATGCTAATTGGAATATCGCCCATTAATAAATATCTAGTTCCAGCCACAGGAGCCGGTACAGTTCCATCACCTGGGTAGTTTATCATGCCGTTAATTACCCCATCTACTGGATTTAGTGTATTAGTTGGCAACGTAGATGAATCTATCTCTACTCGTAGCTTGTTTGCATCTGTTGCATGCTCGTATAATCTTCCAATAATGTCGTTGTTGCTATCACTTGGATCTGTTGATTTTCTTAATCTAATCTGACTAATTCCATCTCTTAGATTACCAAATTTTTCTAAATCAGCGTCCCATGTAAGTGTTACACCATCTGCGTCTGTTCCATTGTTATGAAGTGACAGTAAAGTAAGTTCATTGTTGTCAAACTGTACTTTTCTATCTTCAAACGAAACAATCTGGTAAGTTAGTGTAGTCTTGTCAAACGGCAAGCTTGTATTAAAGTTATCTAAATCATCATCATCTAAACTAAACAGTTGATTAATGATTGTATGAATTAATTTTTGTTGTTTAACTTTCGCTGGTGGATTTATCAAAATAGGCATATCAAACGTTATTGTGGCAACATCTATTATATCATCAATGCTAGATCCTACACTTCTACTGCTCCAGTTAGTATTTTTCATTTCTACCAAGCTTAATGCTGACCAATCATGTGGATTATTTGATGTTCTAATATCAAGTGTTGGATTAAACAGCACTAATATTTGCTCCATTAGTTGTAATTTTTGCTCAGTGTTTGACGACCATATATCACAATTCATTGTCAACATGTAAGGAACAGGCGCATGTCTTTCTATAGTGTACTTGTTACCTGCTTCATTTAAATAATCACCTGTTACTGCATCTATTTTCTTTTCAGTTACTTGAACCTTGTCTACGTGTTGTTGGTATGTGCGCAATTCTGGCGCCATTCCTAAGTTAGTTATATAACAACTAATAAATGGAACACTGTTAACAACGTTCTCTGAATTCTCACGTGTGATATGTGCTGCCATTCTATTAATGTCACCGTACCTTACGGGTACTACTTGCATAATAGGTAAGCCTGTGTCGTCTTTACCCATCTGTACACTGAATCCACTAAACAATCTGATAAACTGTTGAATGTATCTTCTTATTTGTTTGTCGTAAAAATATTGTGCCATTATTTATATCCTAAAAATCTGAATCTAGCCCTTTTTTCTTTGTAGGGCTTAGTACTTTACTTAACGCTTGGCGTTCTGGTTGCTCTTTGTTGTCTACTATGGTTGTAGCAGTATTGTCAATGAATTGACTTGCGTTGAATGTTCTATCGGACCATGTTTTGTCTGTAACATTGTCATACAGCCTGTGCCATCTACTTCCACGGTATACAAATAATCTATTTGGTGTAAAATCAGAACGTACAAAATGTTTACCATCAGTTGGATCTTGTGGAAACTGGTCGCCTGTGTCTAACACTGCTCCATGGTTGTATTCATTAGCAACTGCATCTAAAGCACCAAACAAATGTTCTGCTAACGGCAATCCAAGTGGATCTGCTTCTTCTGCACTTGCAACAATTGCATTACTAATATTAAGTTCAGTTTGGTAACTACTAATCTTATTCTTTAAACTATCAGGATCATTTGCTGTTCCTAATATATCTGCGTATTCTTGCGTATCTGTTAGTGGAGCTACTTTCACTCGCCATATGTGAGAATACCACGTTTGTGAGAATCCTTCTGATCCTCTGCTTGCATCCTGTACAACATAAAACTTATTAATAGCTTCGCGGTCTGCATTTAATAAAAGTTCATCACGTAAATGCGGAAGCTCTAACACATCACCTGGCATAAGTTTTCTGCCCATTTTCGTTATCATGTCATTGATATGAAACGATATAAACAGTGTATCGTTTGTAAGAAACAGTCCAAATTGTGTTAAATCAAAGTCGTTATCACTTACGTTATACACCCCACGTAATTCAAATATGTCAGGATCATATTTTCTATCTCTGTTTTCCATGAATAGTAAATCTTGTATATTTGTTTCATCTACTAGTCCTTCAGGATTAATCTCTTCACCTGTTATAAAGTCCTTCTCGAGGCCACTAGTGTAGTTAGGTTCACTTGGATCATCTGCAGAAATATCTGGCTTTGGCCCCAAGTATTTGTGTACATGTACACCAACACCGCCTATTGAAAATTGCTCAAGGATACTTCTGTCCATGAATTTAAAATCATTGCTTTTGAATGGTTTGTATAAGCTTAGTCTTGGCATATCACACGTTTCCTATTATATAGTGTATTTATGCCGCTAGTAAAATAAAATTATGCTAAATAGTTATGTTGGTAGTTAATTGTATAACTACTATAAAAGAGGAAAATAATATGTTTAAATTTTTTAAAACAAGAGAGTATGCACTTTGGGCATACTTAGGATCAATTACCATTTTAACCTCACTTTGGATCACAGTACAAATAGACGTTAAAATTAACGAATGGTTTGGTGGATTTTATGATATGATCCAAAAAGCATTAGGAACACCAAATGCAGTAACTATGACTGAGTACATAGATGGATTATTAAGTTTTGGTAAACTTGCAGCATTATGGATTGTAATAGGATTAGCAACCAGCTTCTTAACAAGCCATTTTTTATTCCGCTGGCGCGCTAGTATGGTGCAGTGGTACCACAGTGTATACGACAAAGCTCGCACAATAGAAGGCGCAGCACAACGTGTACAAGAAGATACTATTAAGTTTAGTAGAATTGTAGAAAGCCTTGGCACAAGTTTAATTGAAAGTATAATGATATTAGTTGAGTTCTTTCCAATTCTCATAGCATTATCAATTGGTCTACCAATTATGTTCTTTGGTGACTGGGAATATGGCTTAGTAACAGGCGCACTAATATGGGCAGTTGGCGGCACAGTATTAATGGTACTGCTAGCATGGATATTGCGACTAGTTGGAATTGAATATGATCTACAAAAGAAAGAAGCATCATATCGTAAGTTGCTAGTTATCGCAGAAGACGATGGAACAATACGTCCAAAGAGATTAGATGAACTCTTTGAAGATGTTAGAACTATTCACTACAGGAGTTATATACAATACTTGTATTTTAATGTAGGACGTTTAGCATATCTGCAAACAAACGTGCTAGTAGGATATGTATTCCTAGCTCCAGCTATTACAGCAGGATTAATGACTCTTGGTGTAATGCAACAGATACTACGTGCATTTGGACGAGTAGAAGGATCGTTGCAGTATTTGTTTAAAGCATGGCCAACTTTAATTGAGCTAGCTAGTGTGTATAGGCGTTTGCGTGAGTTCGAAAAAGAAATAAACGCAAAATAATTTTATAAAAATTATAACCTATTGATAACGCAAGGATCTTTTCTTGCGTTTTTTCTTGACAAAAGTACCAAGATGTCTTATACTGTATAAGTAAGTTAAACAAAGCAAAGGGATTTTGCAAATGAACATTAAATTTGAAGACGTAAACAACGATACACTTAGAGCTGAACGTAACAGAGATTTGCTAGAAGTGTTAGTGGACAGCAATAGTACAGCATCATTGCTACTACGTTACCCAAATGCAATAGCACAACTAGAGATTTTAAAGAAGGAATATTTAGGTCAATAAACTAAGGTTGACAAAATCATGTTTGTGTAATACTATATACGTAAATCAACAGGAGTACATCAAATGGCAGCAGTAGCACCAGGCGTAAAAATTAAAAAGAAAAAACCTAGAGGCGCACCGCGTATTAAGCGTGGAGCAGCAGCCAACGGCGAACCTACGTGGATTGATGTAGACAAATTAACAGGCGAAGAATATCACCGCAAGACCGGATATGATCGTGCATGGTATTATGAAAATTATAAGCCAGTTGATTTGTATAATGCATTATTTGAATGGATGCGAGTAAACGATTATTCACCTGCTGACATTAAAGCATGTAAAGCAGCCCCAAATCATGCAATGAGTGTAACAGCAGGCATCACTGCAAAGTTATTGTTATCGGGCATGCCTGACTATAATGAGAAACATGATTTGTACTGGCAATCACTTGCTGGCACATCTGGTGTAGTGAAACCAGTGTCAGTTTTTATAAAAGCCCGCATTGATTTTGCAATTAACCAAGGTGCAAAAATTGTAAAGATTAACGCAGCAGAAGAAAAAGCCACTGCAAACATACATGTACCTACTATACAAGAACGCATGGCAGAAACGTGTGTTATTATGTCAAGCGACATTGAAGAGTTCGTTACTACATTCTTTGATACTTGGAATGTTGATGATTTAAAAGCATTTGATCCAGTATTAATACTTCGTCGAGTACAAGCTAAAGCAGGCCACGCTCGTATTATCAAGGCATGGTTTCAAAGCGAATACGACGAAGCATATGAACTTGTTAATATTCCATCTGCTGCTAAGATTAAAAAGATGAACGAACACGACCAAGACCAAGTAGAACAGTTAAAAGAAGGATATTCTCACCTCACTCCGAAGAAAGCAAAATTAATGCTTGAAATGTACCAACGCATAGTTGATGGATGCGATATTATAGTAAGTGAGAGTAAAGCACTTAAAAAGCCACGTAAGATAAAAATCAGATCTGCAAATGATGTAGTTAAGAAGCTAAAGTTTAAGCCAAGTGACACATCATATGGCATTGCAAGCGTATCACCAGAGCGATTAGTTGGCGCAAGTATTGCAATTGTATTTAATTGTAAAAACCGCAAAATTGGATTCTATTACGCAGCAAACGTAGACCCACGTGGCATGGACAGGCCAGGTTCAGGACTATCAGTAAAAGGAACAAGCATTATTGGACATGATGAAGTTAAAAGCGTACAGCGTACTTTGCGTAAACCAGAAGAGTTCTTCCCACAATTTAAGAAATCTACTAGAGCTAAATCAGAAAAACTGTTCGATACATTAAAAACTACAGAAACAAAACTAAATGGTAGATTCAATGATGAAACAATAATTTTGGCAGTATATTAAATGTATATAAATCCGTATGAAATATTTAACAAAAACGAAGACGACAAATTTGGAATAATTATCGACTGTAAGAACACTGAAACACCATCACGTGATACACAGTTTGATTATAACCTAGGACGTATGTCTTTAGCATCTGCACAAAAACAAGGATTTAACAATATTGTAATGTTTGAAGATCGTGAAGACTTTGACATAGCAGTTAAAGAACTTGCTAGCATTGGTGTCTGGAAGATTATATATGTGTTCGCTGGCACGTTATTTGGTGATACTAGTGTGCGTAGCATTCGACGGTTCCCGCATTTAAGTGCGTTTGTTGTTGATAACTATGTCTTTAGAAAATTTGTTGTGTTTGAAACTGAAAAATATGATTGCCTCGATATACTTGATCCATTTTTAGGCAACGTAGTAGATCAATTAATTCATACAAGCATGGACCAACTTGGCATATCGTATCTAAACCCAGACGATGATAATTATGAATTTCTAGAAGCCCTAGCTAATGGAAAAGTCCCATCAATTGAATCATTAAAAGCAACATCTGAAGTAGATATTAGATATGCAGGTATATTAGTAGAACTTTCAGAGGACTTACTGATAAATACATAGAAGGTAGTACACCCAGGAGAATGTATTCATGAGTAAGAAATCAGAACTATTTAAAGAAATTGAACTTCGTTTAGGCGGAGGCATGGTCGATGTTGAACTCGATCCAGAACACTATGAACTAGCTGTAAAGAAAAGTTTAGCAAAATATAGACAACGAAGCGAAAATGCTGTCGAAGAAAGTTATATTATGTTAGAGCTTATATCAGATCAAAGTGAATATACACTACCAGACGAAGTAATTGAAGTACGTGATATATTTAGACGCACAACGGGCATTAGTGCGCAGTCAGGCAACGACTTCGAACCATTTCAGGCCGCATACATGCAAACATACATGATGGGCTCATCAAACAAAGGCAGTCTTGCTACATTTGATTTCCTACAGCAAAGTAGAGAAACAATGGGTAGATTATTTGGCGCAGAACTAATGTTTACATGGCGCAAACAAGACCATAAACTAATCCTACATCGTAAAATTAAAGCACCAGATAGTGCAGTACTTTGGTGCTACAACTACCGACCTGATGAGAGTTTACTAGGCGACGATTACGCAGGCCCTTGGTTGTCTGACTACGCGCTTGCTCATGCTAAGTTAATGATCGCAGAAGCTCGTGGTAAGTTTACACAGATCGCAGGCCCACAAGGTGGCACCACAATGAACGCAGATCAATTACGAGTAAGCGCAGAACAAGAAATAGATAAGTTGGAAACAGAATTAACATTGTACAGTGATGGACAAGTTGGTTTAGGATTTGTTATTGGTTAATTCATGTTGACATCTTAGTTCAATTATGCTATAATATTTAAAATATATTGGAGTAATAAATGAAAAAGATTGTAGGCATTTGCGGACTTATAGGCCACGGCAAAGATACCGCAGCAGGATTCCTTATTGATAACGGATATCACCGAATTAGTTTCGCAGGTGTGTTAAAAGACGCTTGTGCAAACATCTTTGGATGGGATAGAGATCTAGTAGAAGGCGCAACTTCTGAGAGCAGAGAATGGAGAGAGACAGTTGATCCTTGGTGGTCTAAGCGTTTAGATATTCCTGACTTTACTCCAAGACTTGCATTGCAACAAGTTGGAACAAATGTGCTTAGAACACATTTTCATCCTGATATATGGGTTGCAGCATGCGAACGCCAAATTGAAATGACAGACAAGAACATTGTTATAAGTGATTGTAGATTCTTCAACGAGCTTAATGTTATTAAACAATTGGGTGGAAAAACAGCAGTAGTATGGCGACACGATAAACCAGTTTGGTGGGATACAGCAGTTACTACTAACTCTACTCCAGAAGATGAAGAGTGGATTATATATGACGAAGGTAATCACATGGAAGTTAAATATCCTGATATTCATCCAAGCGAATGGAGCTGGGCGGGATGG
>Ga0308006_10000547_pt1 | contig 14037 bp, 7 predicted proteins | sample Neamet69_FD_203150 | JGI IMG/M metagenome (GOLD analysis project Ga0308006, IMG submission 203150) | Marine microbial communities from water near the shore, Antarctic Ocean - #69 | ecosystem: Environmental > Aquatic > Marine > Unclassified | place: Southern Ocean | collected 2014-06-07 | reverse complement strand
CAACTACGGGTTTACATTTTCATGATATAAATAAACTCCTTAATTCCTTTTATGCACTCATTGAAAAAGGACATTCAATTGTTTGTATTGAACATAATTTAGATGTCATAAAATGTGCCGATTGGATAATTGATCTTGGTCCTGAAGGAGGGGATAAAGGAGGTGATATTGTATTTACAGGAACACCTGAAGAAATAGTAAATTGTAAAAAATCAATTACTGGCAAGTTTCTTAAAAAGAAATTTTAATGTTTTAATTATAAAAAAAACCGAGCAAATGCTCGGCTTTTTTAAATAGGATTATATTGTTAATTAAGGGAAATTAAAAATTCCAATAATATCCAATTCCAATTGAACCTTGACTTTTACTAGACAAGTCATGGTTATATTCAATATTTAATTGATCATATAAATTATACCCAATTTTCAATACAGGGACACTTAATAAATTATCATAACCCTTATTCTCTCCCATTTTTATTTCTGAATTATCATTAGCAATAGCATCACCAGCATCCTCATTTCCAAAGCCAAGGTGTAAACCCGCACCAATAGACCAAGATCTCCAATTCCAAGAAGCATACATTGGTATAGATAAATTTAGGTGATCTTCATGAGTTGCAGCATCTCCATCCCCCACTTCATTATAACCCGTAAGATTGTAAAGTAATTTAGTGTCAAATGAAAAGTTATTTTGATTATTTAAAGCTTTAAAAATGTATCTATACTGACACCCTAGTAATAAATCTGAATTACCTTCAGGATTTGTATCAAGCCCAAATTTTACAAAAGCACCATATCTATGTTTATTCAAAGAACGAATAATTGTTTTATCCATAGCTTTACCTTTTATTTTAATGCCTGCAGGATTATCACAAATCTCTTGCAACTCTGTTCCTGCATTAATTAAACTTACACTTCGTGCCTTACCTTGATCGGTGAAATAATTAATTAACTTTTTATCATTTTCAGAAAATGTCATATAAACCTTTTCTGTATTTACATAAGTTATTTTACCACCAGCCAAAGATTCTCTTGTACTTTTCTTTGAAGAAGGTATAGAGTGCTGCTTGTGTCTATAATGCCAAACTAAGACTTTACAATTATTAGCAACATCATGATAAATATCATAAGGAGGAATACCTACAATTGAAGTTACTTCTTTCTCTGTCATTCCAGGGCTAACTTTATACAACTTATCAGTTGTAGTATATTCTGGAATTGATTCTTGTGCAATTGCTGTAAAAGCAAAAGCAACAATCATTAATGTTATTATATTCTTCATTTTATTTAGATTTTTTATTGTTAGACTTTTTCACTTTAAACCCATCAAAAACTTTAGAAATATATTCATTAAATCTAATTTTTCTATTCCATAGTCGCCCACTTTTATGAGTCAGATCAATATTAATTTGAGCATTTTCTTTATCAGCTAAGTCACATAAAGTACAATCTGAACCATCTGCAAAAATAATATCTGCTATTTCCTCCTTTGATTCTTCAACAGGAACGCATCTTTCACCACAGTTTTTCTTAGCATCATATTTCTTATTTGGTTTATAATCACATATACAATATTCACAATCACCAATTGTAAGAACAGTTCCTAATTCTGACACACCATCATTCCTTTGCTCAGTTGCCTTCTTATTATAATTAAGAGATTTCTTATCCAAGCAACCATAAATTGGAGCGATTTCAGACCCATCACAAGCATCTTGCAATTCTTGCGTAAATGAAAGCACCATTGAACCGCCTTTCTTCCCTTCATCTGTCACTAAGGACTCAACCTTACCTCCTCTATAATAAACATATACATTAGATGGATCAACAAACTTTTCCGCACCTTTAATATTTGAGTAAGAGTTCAATGTCCCGTGACTAACCTCTTTGTGCTTATACTTAAACTGATGTATTTCACATCCGTTCTCTATACCGTGAAAAATCTCATAAGGTTCTACACCAAGTGTAGTAACCACATTTTCTTTTGTCATTCCCGGATTAACTTTAGTCATTTTATCTACAGTAGTATAATAAGGGACTATTATATTACTACAAGAACTAAAGACTAATGTCACCAAGAGCAATTGTAAAATTCTTTTCATTTTTTTAATGTTTATTTTTTAATGTTGTCTACTCTAAACTAGTTTTCGACTTCCCTATATTTATTGCAAATAGAAACATAAATTCTCTCATAATTGATACATAGCTGATACACTTACCTAATCATCTGAAAAACATTATTTATATTTAATGAACCGACTACGGGTTTACATTTTCATGATATAAATAAACTCCTTAATTCCTTTTACGCTCTCATTGAAAAAGGACATTCAATTGTTTGTATTGAACATAATTTGGATGTTATAAAATGTGCTGATTGGATAATTGACCTTGGTCCTGAAGGAGGTGATATTGTATTTGCAGGAACACCTGAAGAAATTGTAAATTGCAAAAAATCAATTACTGGTCAGTTTCTTAAAAAGAAACTTTAATCTTTTGATTATAAAAAAATGCCGAGCAAATGCTCGGCTTTTAAAATTTAGTTACCTTGCATTAAATATTATAAATTCCTTCTATTCCTTTATTTCTTCTTTATCAGAAGACTTTCTTCTAAAAGAGTATGCTAATCCAAATTGCATTCCATTAAAATCAAAATCACCTGATTCAATCATAATATAATTAAACCCTAATGATATAGCATTTTTCACTTGATAACTTAACCCAAGATTAATTCCGAATTCATTAGCTGAAGGCTCTGACCTTATTGTAGTTCCTTCTTCTAATACTCCTATTAAATTTGCAGTATAAGCTGCATCAGAAATCATATAAATACCCATTCCTAAATTTGCAGAAAGTTTATTTGTAATTCTATAATTCAAATCAGCTTTCATAGGAACAACACCAAAACCCATTCCATAACCAACTGAACCAACCATATCAAATTTTTCAAATAAATTATAAGTGTAGTTTACTGCAAGAATTGTTGATCCAGTTGACTCTGAATTCTCAGTCCTTGCACCATTCCACATTGCATAATCTAAACTTGCACCAAAACCTTGAGCAAACATTGTAGTAGTTCCTAAAACTGCAACAACCATTAATATATAAAATTATTTTTTAAATATTGTCTACTCTAAATGGTTTTCGACTTTCCCATAATTATCAAATCAAATATAGAAAACATATATCTAACTTGCATCAGCATAAACACTGATAATTAAAAACTTGATATAAAATAACTTAACATAGTCACATTCAGATAGATACATAAATACAAAAGATTTTATTGCGTTTTGCATTTAATACAGAGCAGGAAGGAAGTTGAAGATTTAAAACTTAAATGATTGACATAAAGAAGATACTCCTTATTATTTATAATCCAAATAATTCTGTAAAATAATAGTTGCACTTACTTCATCTACTAGTGCTTTATTTTGTCTTCCTTTCTTCTTAATTCCGCTTGCCAAAATACTTTGCTTAGCAATCTTAGAAGTAAAGCGTTCATCAATTTGATGTACAGGAATTTCAGGGTATTTTTTCTGTAAGCGTTTCACAAAACCATTTACATGCCCAGTACTATCAGTATTGCTTCCATCTAGGTTTTTAGGATCTCCTACTACAAAGCATTCAATACTTTCTTTCTGAATTAAATCAGCAATAAAATCATCTAGCAAATGAGTTAGAACAGTCGTTAAACCACCAGCAATAATTTGCATTGCATCAGTAATGGCTATACCTGTTCGCTTAGTACCAAAATCAATACCAAGGGCCTTTCCCATCATTATTGTTTTATTATTTGATACGTTACACCTTCAGGCAATACCTTTATAGTGTAAGTTCCTGCTGAATATTTTTTTATATCAAAAGAAGACACTCCTTTTTGATCTTTCATTTTTTCAACTATCCTACCTGCATTATCATATATTTCGACTATATGATTTTTAGCATCATTAAAGGTAAGATTAAAACCACCCATTGTTGGATTTGGAAAAATTTCAAAATTAAAAGTTGCTTCATCAATATTGGTAGTTTGTCCTAAATCAATAGGAGGAAAAACAATATAATCTAACCAAGCGCAATCCTGTCCATCTGACAACCCACTATCCTTATCGTACTCCCATTCCAAATCATGATTTCCTACAGTAACAGGAAAAGAAACAAAACTCCAAGCATTGTCAATACCAGACCATTCCCCTTGCTTACTACCATCAATATAAAACTGTAAGTAATCAAAATCTTGTTCTGATGAAACAAATTTGAAGAATGAAATATCTCCAGGAGCAGCTACATCAACATTTATATTCAAATGAGATACCATATTATCAGGCAATCCATCACCTGACCTTGAAGAATGAATTCCTTCATAAATATTTACATTATCAATTACCCAAGGATAAACAGGGTCATTAACCCAAGCGTAGTTTGTAAAGTCACCGGTTTCATAATCCTCTTCAATAATTCCTACTATAGCATTGAATGTATTGTTATGTGTATATACCCCATCCGTTACCTGATAAGGAAATTCAACATAAGTACCGACAGGAGTATTTCCCGCAATAGTAATATTAAATACGGTGGCTTGTTGCTGGTTTGTGTTAAGAGAAGCTACATTCACTGAAGTAGTATTTACCGTTACATAAGAAGATAAACTTCCTAATGTAGCTGTTAAATTATCAATATCAGCATGTCCAGTATTCGTTGCATCAATGATAAGCTCTAAAGTTTCACCAGCATCTAACCTTCCGTTTCCGTTTCCTAAAACAGCATCATTAAAAGTAAGAGTGGTATGATCTAATACAGGAGCATTTAACACTACATTAATAGTTGAACTCCAAGTATTGCTTAAATTATCTGTCATGTCGAGCGTAAACACCACTACATGCTGATCAGTTATATTATTTGCAACTTGGAAAGTAAAAGGAGTAGGAATGCTTAAAATTTGTGATGGGTTAATTGTAGTAACTGTTGCTGAATTAGTAATTACTGTAACTGCCGGGTCAGTAGTTGACAAAGTAACATTAACCGAATTTGCATTTCCTGCCCCTACATTTTGAACATCAACATCCATACTAATCAATTCATTATAATCTGCTAAAGAGTTATTATTCCCTGCAATATCATCAATTGTATTTGTTGCAAATATTATATATGGTCCGGTAGGAGAAATAATTTGAACTACACTTTGATGTGGTTGTTTGAATTGTTTAGTAACTACAATATCAGCAGTTCCAACATTGGATATTGCCGGAAAAGTTAAATTTACAATCCCAGTAACATCAGCTAATTGGGCGTCTAAAAGTACACCATTCATTGAAATAGCTACATACGCATTCTCTTCAGTAGTAACTGAAAAAGTAGTTGTACCAACAGGAGTAGCAGAACCATGAGTAACATTAAGCAAAGTAGGAACTCCAATATATGGCATTAAAGATGGGTCACCCATTAGATGATAAATCTCCCAATAATATTGCTCGGCACCACCCGCTTGGGTAACAGCCAAATTTCCTGAATGAATCATTTGCCCTGCTGTAATAAACCAATCCGCTTGTTGCTCACCATTTTCATGCATTAAACAATCAAAAAGCGCTAAGCCTGTACCTGCGTAAGTTGGATTTGCCGAAATACTTCCATTCCCTACTGCCCACCAGAAATCTTCATCCCAATACGTATTATTTGAACCACCAATATAACCTACAGCTCCTTTATTATTTGCTCTTAAAAGCCCTTCACCAAAACAAACTGGCACATCAAATTTATTGGACTGACAACAGTTACCCACCATAAATCCAAACTCATCAATATTTTGTAAACCAGAAACATCAGAAGTTGAAAAACTAGGATCCGACCAACCACTAGAACCACAATGAGCAGTGTAGTTTGCAAAACCAACCCCCTCACTAACATCAGAAATAATAGCCGCTGAAGCTATTGACATATCGGAAGTGATTGGAGTACCTGAACCGTACAAGTAATTATAAACCGTTAAGCCATGAGCAGTATTAAAATAATTACTTGTTCCATAATTTATTTGTCCATTCCCATAAGTAGGCGCCATAGAAGCATCTACTCCTGCAACCAATACTACCTCATCCAAAAAGGAAGGGTCTGAGAATGTATATTGTTCGTGTGTCAAAGTTTTATATACTTGAGCTTCTACATCAGCAGAACTTAAAGCTGAGAACCTACCATAATACATTTCAGGATAAAAATCACCACCGCCATCAAACTCACAGAAATACATATCCGACAGATGATTACCATTATTAAAAGATGGAACTTGTCCGTCATCTCCTACGATTAATAAATAAGTTGGTGCCGGGTCATTAGTGGTTGCATTGTCATACATATCTTTTAAATAAGCATGAATAGAGGCTGTTGTATTCCCTACTGCAGGATCGTTAGTGTAACCTTCAACTACCATAAATCCTTTTTTAGTTTTCCATTGTACTAATGGCTGCAAGGCAGATTGAAAAGCAGGATCAGAAACAATTACATATTTTACAGGATAAGTAGTAATTACATCCTTTACTTGCATTGGCATATAATTTAAACAGCTTTTATACAAATGCTCAAATTCTGGAGAATAGTACCTTTTTTTATTCGCAAGGTGTGCTGAAATATCTGTATTTTTAAATACTACTTTCACCTCCATTTTAGTAACTACCTTAAGTTCATTAGTTACAGGATTGTATTGAAAAGGAGAAATTGAAATTCTAGCCAATTGCTGCCCTCTCATTTTTCCTAAAAATTCGGTAGTAATTAACTTATTGGTATAAAAATCATTGTTTGCATAGTACTCCTCATTAAAATAAAAAGGAACAGATGCAGCATCTTCACTTTTTGAGATAGATGGTTGTGATGGGAAAATAGTATTCGTAATCCCATAGTCGGACAAAGAGATTATTTTTTCTTCTTTATTTATGATTTTAACGCTCACTTGTGCACCAAATGGAATATTAATTAACTCTTCCAATACAGGTAATTCTGCATTTCCTTTTAATGCATTTTCACCATATCCCGAAACAATTAATTTTACAAAATCACCAGCATTGGTTTTCACATTCATAGTCCGAAATTCAGAAAGATGATTTATAAAAGTAAACTCAGTAAGGGATTTTTCTGTTATTGTAAGCTGATTATTAGTTTCAGTAAGTTTAACATCAGTAGCTGATACGTTAAAACTTAATACAAGAATCAGGTTAAAAAAAAGGTTTTTCAAATTCATAATAAATTAATTTGAAACAAAAATACGACATTTTAGTTTTGGCAACTAATTTCCTAATACATATCTTATTCATTCAAAAAAAACTACAAAAACTGTAACCTTTTAGTTTTTTACTCGTTAATAGTAATGGCTTAACCGAAAGGTTAGGCTTTTTTTATTCAATAACTATTCTTTTCTCTACCGTACCATCATCATAAATATAGAGTAAAATAGTTTTATCAATTACTACTTTATGATTAATCTCTCTACCTAACAAATCTGTAATTCTTAACAAAGTACGCTCTGTTAATTCAGGGTTAGCCAAACGAATAGCATTTGGTTGCATCCAAAAAATTGGTGATGTCCAAGAATCTGCTCTGTAAGTTCCTCCTGCTGGGTCACACCATGTTCTAGCTGATGCACGGTAAGTTTGTCCTGGAGTTAATCCATTCTTATCCTTACTAAGTGCTGGATACACTACTCCAAAACCACCAGCTGTTGTCCAAACACCACCAGTAACATCTGGTCTTAACTTAATACGCACAAAACTATAAGCTGCTGTAGTGCCCCAAGTAAATGAAGCTTTTGTTGTCGTTGGTGTACTAACGGCAAAGTTTATCACATTAGGACATAAGTCCAACGTAGTAAAGTTTTGGATAGCAGACCAAGCTGAAACGCCACCACCACAATACCAAGCTTTCATATAGTATTCATAAGTAGTTGAAGCCGATAAGCCTAAAACTTTCTTACTCGTAGTATTCAAGCCAAATACACATAAACCAGAACCTGCCATGGTTTTAGACAACCAAGTACTTGAACCAACTTCTCTGTATCGGATTCTGTACTGATCAACCATACAGTCTGCATCATTCATATTATCCCAATTAACTCTTGCTCTATCATGAATTAATTCAGAAATATAAGCATTCGTAGGGGAAGGATTAATACATAAAATAGGAGTATAAGTACATGAACCATCACCACATGTTGCTGATGCACTATAGTTATTTGCTACCGGATCAATACAACCATACACACAGTAAATACAAGAACCATCATCTGTATTAGCCAATGCGTCATAGTTTAATGCCGTAGAATCAGTACAACCAGAAACAGCAGGACAAACAGCTCCACCTACTGAAATATCAATATAAGTACCAGCTCCAGATCCAACTAATGAAGCGAAATCAAATGAGATTTCAGAATCCCAAGAACCACCACCAACAGTTACATCATAACATCCAGTTGGCAAACATAAACCATCAGAGAATGAAGAGCCTGTAGTCATTCCACCAGAAGCTAAAGAAATACCCCCAGAAGAGACATCATAAGTCCCACCATTCCATCCATCACCATAAGAATCGTATCCAGTGAATATAACTACATTATCTAAACAAGGACTAACAGACACACAACCATTGGATGATTGCAAAGAAGATCTACTTCCGTTTAAGGTAGCTCTCATTCTTGTTTTCTGTCCAGCACTAAACATATACATACAAGCATCATAAGTATAGTCCATGTAGTTCATAAACATATCACCATTAGGTGCATTTCCTGTACAACTTGAAGTTGATGGAAAACTAGGACATCCTCCATTAGATGTTGCTTGTGTTGGTGTATCAGAAACATAATCGTTACCACAATTAGAATCTCCCCATATATGTCTTAAATTTAACCAATGACCTACTTCATGAGTTGCTGTCCTACCTTTATCATAAGGAGATGTCGCTGAAATATCACCAAAATAAGCATAATCAATTACGACACCATCTTCATTAGCTGAACCAGAACTAGGAAATTGAGCATAACCCAATATACCTCCACTAATATTACAAACCCAAATGTTTAAATAATCTGAAGTACTCCAAGCATCTTTTCCGCCACTAGAATTATGTTTCATATTATCATTTGCTGAAAAAGAGGATGAAGACGTATTAGTTCTTGTAATTCCTGTTGTGGTATTTCCGCTAGGATCACGAACTGCTAAACAAAATTCTATCTCACAATCAGCAGCAACACCCGAAAAAGCAGAAGGCACAGAAGAAGCATCAGGATTTGTTTTTCTAAAATCCTCATTCAATACTTGTATTTGAGAATACACATCATTATCTGAAAGGTTTTGAGCAGAAGTTTTATATACAATATGAACTACTACAGGAATAGTTATCACATTAGGCATTAAGCTTTCAGGGCTATTTACAATCCAGTTTTGGATTGCTGATTCTTCAACCTGCATTCTCTGTTCAACTTGAGGATCATTCTGCTTTATTTCATCCAAGTGTTGCATTGTACCGCAATTTCTTGTTTGAGCTTGTACAGCTACACAACATATCCCAACAAATACTATCGTAATTAACTTTTTCATACTTTTAATTTTTATACTCATTAGTGTAAACAAAGATACAGATTATCGCTTACATATTGATTTGTAGTCACACCATTCACAAGCTTTAACGTCAGCAACCTGAGTAAAGTTATCATTCTTAATTTGACTTAGAATAAATTCTAATTGTTCTTCCACCTCACCCATAACATTAGCATCAATTCTAACTACCTCCTTTTGACGTGTTCCTATTTTTTTACTCACTTTTATTAACCCTGACTTCAAGTTTTTAAATGCAAAATTCCCAGCAACCACCTCCTTTTCCTGATGCTGTGGGTTCATTTTCAAATATAAATAAGCATACATCAATAACTGAAAGGCTTTTGCTTTTTTATTATTAGAAGTAAGCTCATCATATTCAGTAAACGCAACCTCAGCTTCTTCTACTTTACCCGTCTTATAATCTATAATTCTAAGGATATCTCCCTCAAAATCTACTCTATCCGCCTTTCCAATTAATTTAAAATTAAGTCCATCAACCAATAGGTCATGCTCCAAACTAGCCTCCTTACTCACTAACTTTATTTGCTTATTATTTTCAGTCGCTTCTTTGAGTAACTTCTGTTCTAGCTTTAAAAAATCCTTTGTTAATTTTTGAGCAATCTGCAGGCTTAAATAATTTTTACCTTCCTGCATTCCTTGTTTAGAAAGAGCAGCAATAAAGTTATCCTCTATGCCTTTAAGAATAGCAGGTGTAATTTCCTTTATGATTTTTTCGGTAAGGACACCAATAGGATAATATTTTTCCAACGCATCATGTACAGCATTACCCATAGTACTCGAATCAGCATATTCTTCCACCTGATCGTCCTCCCGAATTTTAGCCAAATAATGATAATAAAAGGATAAACTACAATTCGTATATTTATTCAATGCGGACGGAGAAACTCCTTTTTTTGCCCAAGCCTCAATCTCCTCTTCTAGCCCTTCATTTCTAATTGTAATAGAGGCTGCACTGCTAATTTCCAAATCCTCTCCTTTATAAACCAATTCCTTAATTTCGCCAGGATATTCTGATAATAGTTGAGTAATAAATCTGCTTTTTTCTCCAGAACCAAAATCATCTGTTTCAGAATTATAAATAAGTGTGATATTGTTTGCCCTTTGCAATAATCGATAAAAATGATAAGAAAATACTGCATCACTCTCAGCATAAGTAGGTAACTTAAAGTAGCGTTTCATATCATAGGGAATAAATGAATTTACCGACTTTCCTTTTGGTAATTTTCCTTCATTCACACTTAACATAATTACATTTTTAAAATCAAGCGTTCTGCTCTCCAAAATCCCCATTAGCTGCACCCCTTTCAAAGGCTCACCCTTAAAAGGAATACTTTCTTTGGCCACCAACTGCTGCATAATAATCTGCAAAGTTTTTAGTTCAATTTCAAAATTATTTTCTGCAATTAGATTTTTTAAAACTGTAAGTGCATTGTAAAAGGTAGCTAATATTTCTGATTCAATAGAACCCTTTTTACCTACTAAAGGCAATTTCAATTCTTCAATTAATTTGTTAAAGGTTTGTAAAGCATCATCAACACTATTCCAAAGATGAAATATAAGCCTTACAGTATTACTGTTTTTAAAATATGCATCAATATTATGCTGAGTAACAAACACAATATTACTTTTAGTAACAAAACGCATAAATGCAATTCCATCACTTATTTTTGTAATCTTTGAAAAATAGGGATGCTCTATAACTGCAATAACATCTTTATAATAAAATGCCTTTCGATTGTACTTTATTGCATGAATTTGTAATTTGAAAATTGCTTCTACCAAAGAGAAAAGAGCCGTATTTTTAAGGGGACTACCCATAGTAACATTCAGCTGTTTTATTTCAGAAGGTAAATTATGTAATACCGGAAACAGCAAAGCTTCATCCGCCAAAACAATAGCAGTGTTGCTATTATCCAAATCAGATGCTTCAAAGCCTTTAATAACCTCAGCTGCTACCTTTGCTTGGGTGATATTTTTAGGACAAGCTACCACATTAAAACTTTCCTTTTTCTCACTAAAATAATCTCCTACTCCATTAAAGTCAATCTCAGACCATTTCTCTCTTTGTTCCCTTAAAAAACCACCTGCTTCATGCTGAGGATTATCATAATAGAAATTATCTGCATCCCAAAACACCCTAGCAATATCTTCCTTTTTCAGGTAATCAATAATTTCTTGCTCCGACTTTGTAAGTGCATTTAAACCCACAAACCAAACTTTATTCCATTTTACCTGAGCAGTAGAAATATTTTTGGCCGCAGACTTATAAGCCATTCCTTGGTAGGCCAATTGCTCTTTTAAAAGTGAATCGTTAAAATGTGTATACCAACCCAACATCCCTTCAAAGAAACCAATATAATCGTGCTGCATATCAGAAAGATTATCTTCAGCCAGACTCCAGTTATCGACACTCCAACCTTCTAACTCCTTAACATTCTTCAAGTTTGTATAGATAGATTTTGCATCTACCAAATTTCTATCTATCTCATTAAAATCATGCAACAGGACATTACTCCAACTTAAAAAATCATCAAACGAATCTATTTTTTTAGGAGGAAAAGCAAGATAAGATTGATACAATTTAAATTGCAAGGAGATGTTATCCAAAACAGTTAGACCTGAAAGTTTTTCGGTAAATTCCTCAATAGAGTAAAAATCAGGAAGAAAAATAGGTTGTTTAATTTTTTGTGACAAATAGTGTTTCAAGAATACTACTGCACGCTTTGAGGGTAATACAACTGCAACTCCCTCCATACTTACAGGGAATTTACTAAGCAATCTATCTGCAATTTTATCTAAAAACGCTATCATAATACTTCCACTTTTATTTCATCAGTAATATACACCAAAACTCGCTTTGTGTTTTTGTATCCCATAGCTTGTAAAGCAGACGCATACTCCGTAATTTGCGATTCATGATTCGTACTCTTTACTCCTGTTTTATAATCTATCACGACCACTTTATCAGAGTTCTTTGCAAATAACAGCCTATCAGGAATGTAAGTTCTTCCATTTTCCATTAAAATTTCTTTTTCTGTTTTTACATTCCAATTTTCATCAAAGTAAGGAGCTATATTTTTATTACTCAACAACTGATCAATCGTTATTTTTAACCTTTCAGCATCTTCTTTGGAACACCTCCCCAACTTGTAAAAACTCTCAACTACTTTTTCTTTTTGTTCTAAATAATGAATTTCTGAAAGCACTAAATGTAATAGCCTTCCCCAATCCCTTTTTGCATTTACCGACTCAATATCCCAAATTTCCTCAGCAGTATGCTTTAATGAAATAACCTCTTTCCAATCCAATTTTTTACGTTTCGTTACTATAAAAGAATTCTCAATTTTATCACTAGATTCATGCATCATATCAGCATCTCCTATTTCAATTGGGAAATTATCATCATAGGCATACAAAAAGGAATTGAGATCCCCTTTCTTCTTGAAATCATCAGAAAGTTTATCAGGAAGGGATTTTGAAAAAATATATAAACGCTCTTTAGGGCGTGTCATGGCAACATAGAGTTTATTTAAGCTATCCAACAAGCTCATTTCTTTCTCTTTCAGGTATTGTGAACTAAAATAAGATTGTTCCAATTGCTTATTTCCACTGATTAATGCTGCTGGTAATTGTTTGTTGAAATAAGCAGAGGTATCTACCCAAATATCAGTAGTTTTTTTTCTATCCTCCCAATTAAAAGGAATCATAACAACATTAAAAGCCAACCCTTTGGACTTATGAATGGTCATAATCTGCACCGCATTAGTTCCTTCAGGAATTACAATTGCTTCTTTATTCTTTCGTTCTTCCCACCACAATAAAAATTCAGAAAGACTACTTCCATTTTTTTCAGTAAAAGCCAACACAACATCCAAAAAGAATTGCAGGTAAACATCTTCATTAAATTTAAATAACCGAATAAGCTGCTCCACCATTTCATACAAGGGCTCTTGCAATAATTTTTCAGGGATGATAAATATATTCGCTTTCTTAAGCACTTCATTAAATCCTGCCTCAGTTTTAACTTTTAAATTTAAGGCATGTAAATTTTCATCCGATAAAATATGTGCAAATAAATATGCTGAAATTACTGATTTGGAAATAGCATCTATAGGGTTTTGTAAATAACGCAATAGTGCAATTAATGCATTCACCTTATCGGATTTACTAAGTAATAAACCTTCATTTGAAATTACTGGTATTTTTGCTAGAGAAAGTGCCTCAGCTACTAAAGCAACTCTTTTTCTACTATTACATAATATGGTTACATCATTATAACTGTAGTTGTTTTCATTTACAAGCTTGTGAATTTCAACTACCATCTTTTCCAGAATCAATTCCTTAAAATCATGTTCTTTATCACCAAAAAGCTCAATACGCACATAACCACCTTCTTTTGAAAAATCACTTTTTTGTTCCTGATTATCATAAATATCAAGAAT
>Ga0308006_10000539_pt1 | contig 14185 bp, 11 predicted proteins | sample Neamet69_FD_203150 | JGI IMG/M metagenome (GOLD analysis project Ga0308006, IMG submission 203150) | Marine microbial communities from water near the shore, Antarctic Ocean - #69 | ecosystem: Environmental > Aquatic > Marine > Unclassified | place: Southern Ocean | collected 2014-06-07 | reverse complement strand
AATCTAACTGGTCATAATTTGAGATAGACATACAATTATCAAATACATCACAAATTTGATCTTCATCTAAATCGTCCTCACATACACCATCACAATCGTAGTATTCCTCAGAATATGTACAGCTAAAATCGTTTATTACGGCTTCTGCACTATAATTACAGGCTATTGGATCTGTACATCCTAAAAAATATTGCGAATAAACACAAGAACCATCGTCAAAAGTAGCAATTGGATTGTAATTAATAGCCTCTATATCCATGCAACCAGGTATAACAATTTCAATACAAGAACCATCATCTACAGTAGCAAATGGATTGTAATTTATAGCATTCATATCTGTACAACCTTCAATTTCTGTTGTTGTTCCACATTCACCCATAGTAAAATCAAAAATACTATTACAAGCAGCATAACCTGCATTGCTATAGGTTTCTCCATCGCAACCACAAACAGGAACCCATATATCAATAGAGAAACAACCTTCAATAAGAACAGCTTCACAAGTATCAACAGTTTCACTAGCACATGTCGCTGCTTCACACTCGCTTAATGTATTAAATGGAACTATACCAGCACAGCCACCCCAAGTAAACATTTGGCATTGTTGTGTTTCCTGATTAAAGTAAAATTTAGGAACCGCCGCAAAGCAAGGACCTGGATCTGGAGTTAATGTACAAGGATCTTGTATTATTTGTGCAAATAATAAACTTGGAATAAAAGCAATTAGATAGAATAGATTCTTCATCGTTAAAATTTTAGAATCTAAATTTACATCTTTTATCTTCAATATTCAATTCTTAGTATCTAAGAATAATTAACAAATTAAGGACCTATAGATTCTCTTTAAGAATCGAATAATTAAAGGTTGTTCATTCTATAAATTGTGTTAATTTTGCGGCTATGCAAGAAAAGATTTTAATCCTCGACTTTGGCTCACAATACACGCAGTTAATTGCACGTAGAGTGAGAGAATTGAATATATATTGTGAGATTCATCCTTACAATAAGATACCTGAATTAACAGGAAATTTAAAAGGTGTTATCCTTTCGGGATCTCCACACTCGGTACGTGAAGAGAATGCACCTATACCAAACCTAGAAAACATTAAAGGTAAATTGCCTTTATTAGGCGTTTGTTATGGGGCACAACACTTAGCTCATAAATTTGGTGGTGAGGTATTGCCTTCAAAAATTCGTGAATACGGAAGAGCTAATTTATCGTACGTAGACGAAAGTCATCCTTTACTAAAAGGAGTTCCTAATGGTTCTCAAGTATGGATGAGTCATGGTGATACTATTTCTACACTTCCAGAAGGGTATAAAGTTATTGCTTCTACAAAAGATGTAGAATGTGCTGGCTATTATATAGAAAATGAATCTACTTATGCTATTCAGTTTCATCCTGAAGTATACCATACTACAGATGGGGCAACCTTATTGAAAAACTTCTTAGTTGATATTTGTGGTTGTGTACAAGATTGGACTCCAGATAATTTTGTTGATACTACCGTTGCATCATTAAAAGCAAAATTAGGAAACGATAAAGTAGTTCTTGGTTTATCTGGTGGTGTAGATTCTACAGTAACTGCAGTATTACTACATAAAGCAATTGGCGAAAACCTACACTGCGTATTTGTAGACAATGGCTTATTGCGTAAAGATGAATTTACCAGTGTATTAAAGCAATACGAAGGTATGGGCTTAAATGTAACTGGTGTAAATGCTAAAGACCGTTTCTATAGAGATTTAGCTGGTTTATCTGATCCAGAGAAAAAACGTAAAGCGATCGGAAAAGCATTTATTGATGTTTTTGACGAAGAGTCTCATAAAATACAAAATGTAGTTTGGTTAGCTCAAGGAACTATTTACCCAGATGTAATCGAGTCGGTTTCTGTTACTGGTGGTCCTTCGGCAACAATTAAATCGCACCACAATGTGGGTGGTTTACCAGACTATATGAAATTGAAAATTGTTGAACCTCTGAATACTTTATTTAAAGATGAAGTACGTAGAGTAGGAAAGTCTATGGGCTTATCTCATGAGCTTTTAGGTAGACACCCTTTTCCTGGTCCTGGATTAGCAATACGTATTTTAGGAGATATTACAGAAGAGAAAGTAGCAATGCTACAAGAGGTAGATCACGTGTTTATTCAAGGTTTAAAAGATGCTGGTTTATACGACAGTGTTTGGCAGGCAGGAGCAATGTTGCTTCCAGTACAATCTGTTGGTGTAATGGGCGATGAACGTACTTACGAAAAGGTCGTGGCTCTGAGAGCAGTTGAATCTGTTGATGGTATGACTGCAGACTGGGTACACTTACCATATGAATTCCTTGCAAAAGTTTCTAACGACATCATCAATAAAGTAAAAGGTGTAAATAGAGTTGTCTACGACATTAGCTCTAAGCCACCCGCTACTATAGAATGGGAATAGTAATTATATTGAAACAAAAAAAAGCACTCGAAAGAGTGCTTTTTTTTTGATCATAATTACAGATAATATTATTGAGTCTAATCCTTCGAAATGTTTTTTAGTTAGTTAAATCGAAATCAGCGCAAGTACAATAAGTAATTTGACATTACTAAATTTAGTTTTGCATTAATTGAATTTATGTTAAGGTGAGGTCAAATTTACTTTCTAGTAGATTATCAAGTAGCTCGAGTTCAGATTTTAACTCTAAATGCTTTTGTGTTAACGATGATTCAGCTTCATATTTCTGTATCAACTTTTTCAATTCGATCATTTTAAAGTAAAATGATGGAGATTGTAGTTTAATATCAAGTAGCACTAACTTTTTTTCTAGGGATATTTTTTGTTGTTTAACCTCACTGATCGTTTTAATAGCCAAATCAAAATCCAATTCCTTTTGTTCTACAGATTTTAAAAGTCCACACTTAAAGCTGGCACATTGTTTCGGTCTTTGAGAATAAATAGTGCAACTATCACAATATTTGTTACATGGTTGAAGAAAAAATCCTTTCCCGTTAACATTCTCTATATCCATTATTTCTCTTATTGCTGGTATCTCTTCACTTTCGAGCTGTACAAAACCAATCAAGGTACCGTCACAACAAAGTCCACAAGACAAACAAATATCTGATGAATCATTCATTTTTTTGGTTATTAATTTTGTGTATATCCAAGTTCAAGCTTAATCATACTTATAAGAGAGTCTGATAGAGCATACATTTCCATCATTTTTTCCATATTAAAATATTGACTTATCCCAGCATTGTATATACCAATTTGCATATCTATATATTCCTTTGAATTTTTGTTTAGTAACCATTTATAGTTTTCAATTGAAAAATTAAGTGAATCCATTTGATAGTCAAGAAGAAGTTTGCCTAAACCATCTTCAATTTTTTTCATAGCATCTACAGACGCCGCATTGTTGAGTTGATTATAAATAGTTTCTCTTTTACACCTAGAATTGAATGTTTTTATAGCAGAGATTAATTCATCAGAACCTATTGAATTCAGATGTCCATTTGTCTTTGCCTGTTCAAATACGTCTTGTTGAATATTTAAATTTGATAAACCAGAAAAATATTGAGTACTCACAATAAATGGAAGGTCTACTTCTGTAATACCTGAATAACTCAGTTCAAGAAGCGAATCACAATTCATTACAGCTTCATCCAGAGCTGGATAGCCATATAAATATTCCTTAGTATTATTATATGAAAGAAATTCCATTCGAGTTTTAGTAGTCTCTAATTCTAAAATCATTTTTTGCAAATAAGTTTTGCTAATTCGAGCTACTTTTCTCTGTTCATTCCAGTCATTTACCTGTACAGCAATTAATATTCCGATGACAACTAGTATAATTTCTCCAATTGCATAAATCAGATATTTGCTGAATTTATTATCAGTTAAAAATTGTTTTCTACTGTTCCTGAAGAATTTCATAATAAGCTGTTTATTGCTAATTTCGATGACCTATTTTAGATAGAATTTGTTATTCTCAAGATACGTATTTTGACGAATATACAAAATTAAGCATGTACCTATCCTTCGTACATTCTAACGCTACTCATGTCTCAAGGCTTCAATTGGATCTAATTTAGAGGCTTTTATAGCTGGGTAAATTCCAGATGCTAATCCAACAATTAAACAAAGTACTACACCAGCAGCAAGCCATACCCAGGGTATAACAAATGCAGAGTTCATCATAAAAGAAGTAATATTTCCAATAAGTATTCCTATTACAATCCCTAAAAGGCCTCCTAGCTGACAAATAACAATTGCCTCCATTAGAAACTGTTGACGAATAGTTTTTGAGGTTGCTCCAATAGCCTTTCGTGTTCCAATTTCTTTTGTTCGTTCGGTTACACTAACAAGCATAATATTCATCAATGCAATTGCAGCACCTAATAAAGTAATAAAACCAATAAGTGTAGCTGCACTAGTAACATACTTTAAATTATCCATTAATGATTTTGCCAAGCTATCACTTTTAGTAATTTCAAAGTTTTGATTCTCTATAGGCCTAAGTCTTCTAATACTTCTAAACACTCCAATAGCGGAGCCAATAACTGCATCAATTTCGTAGTTATTTGCAGCCATTACACTTATAGAAATAGAACTAGTAGAGCTCATATTATTGCGCAAATAACTTATAGGAAGTAAGCAAGCTTTATCGCCGCCCATTCCCATGCTTGATCCTTTTTCGGCTAATACTCCAATAACCAATACTCTTTTATTGTTTATTGATATTACTTTACCAATTGCAGTGGGTGATGAGTTAAACACCTGCTTAAAGATATCTTGCCCAATTAAAACTACATTATTATTCAGCGTAAGATCATGGTGATTTATATTTCTACCTAATTCAATATCATATCCCGAAACCTGTAAGTAATTACCATCAATTCCTAAAACGCTAATGTTTGGATTCGTTTTATAAGATTTGTATTTTACAGTAGCTGATCCTGAAGCTCTATATGAGATTGTTGTAAGTGCTGTTTTATCAAACTTATTTTTGAATTCTAATGCTTCCTTGTATTCAATAGAAGGATTTACAATTGATCGTTCACTTCTAGATCGAGCACCTCTAATTTGATCATTAATGGTGAAAGTATTCGCTCCCATCATCGCGAAATTATCGTTCAATGCATAGTCAATAGAATCTATGGCAGTTAATATTCCCACCAAAGAAGCGATCCCTATAGCGATAATAGAAACAGTGATTGCAGTTCGCAGTAAGTGACCTTTTATAGACTGTATTGCGATCTTAATATTTTCTGTAAGCTGATTTGTCATTGCTTGAAAATAAAGAAGGCAGCTTTAAAGCTGCCTTCTAATTTAGTATTCTAGTTGTAGTCTGGTAAGAAACTATAACGTTTTGCATAATCTAACATCTGTGTCGTAAAGTCACTTACATAAGTAACTTCTACAGCAGTAATTTCTCCAGCTTCATTTGTAGTAGCAATCATTTTAGGATTAATAAATCCACCGTATGGAGGGATTTCTAATTCCTTAACTCGTGCCAATACTTCTTGGTGAATTTCTTGGTCTACTTTTACTCCGTATCCTTCTACTAAGGCTTTACAAGCAGCGTAGTCACCTTCAGATTTAATTCTTTGAACTTCGTTTAACAGCTCTCCAAAAATTGCTTGTAGCTTCTTGTAATCGTTAATTTCAAAATACGACTTTCCATCTCTAGAGATTTTAGAAATTACATTTTCTTCCATTCCTCTTTCGAAAGACCAAGCAGAAACCCATTGACGATTACGCATATGTGCTTCTTCAATATCTGCACCTGGCTCCAAACGTTGCATTTGCGCCATTAATCCATTACGGATATAAGAATCGTATTCTGCTTTTCCAGTTTCTAAAGACTCCATTAATCCTAATTCGATTAATTTCTCATCTAATAAGAAATAAAGAGCCACTAAATCTGCACGACCTTCTTCTAAAGTTGAAGCATAACTCTTAACCGTTTCTTTAGGTGTTCCTACACCAGGATTTAATTGACCTGAAGCATGACCTAAAACCTCGTGTAAAGCAGTGTGTAATTTACCCGCTAATTTTGAGTGTTTTTTTGCTCTTGCTACTTCTTCGGCATCATGACAAAATTCTTCTAACATTCCTTTTCCTCCAGCTTGAGAATAAGCAAAAACAATATTACCTAAACTTACAGACTTAGAACCATGTGTAGAACGGATCCAGTTTGCATTTGGAAGATTTACACCAATAGGAGTAGAAGGAGAAGAATCTCCAGCCTCTGATGCTGCAGAAACTACTTTGTAAGAAACACCTTTAATATTTTTCTTTTTGTGTTCTTCCATGATAGATGAATTGTCTTCGAACCATTGAGCATTGTCTGTAAGAACTTTCATTTGTTCTGAAGCTTCGAAATCTGTAATCTCTACAATAGACTCATAAGAACCAGTATATCCTTTAGGATCGTTATAAACCTCTATAAATGAGTTTATATAATCTATATCACCTTCGGTAGCAGCTACCCAAGCGATATTATAATCATCCCAAGTTTTTAAATCTCCAGTAGTATAATATTTAATCAATAATTTTAAAGCATTTCCTTGAGCCTCATTTTCAGCTACAGTAACAGCTTTTTCTAACCATCCAATTATTTCAGAAATTGCTTCACCATACATACCGTCTAGTTTGTACACTCTTTCTTCAAGACCATTTTCACCTCTAACCAATTTAGAGTTTAATCCATAAGAAAGGGGTTCTGTTGTTTCATGGTCTTTTATAGAAGCAAAATAAGCATCTACTTCAGCCTCGTTTATATCTGGAGCATAGAAGTTTATTGCTGATCCTAAAACCAATCCTTTTTCTGGATCTAAGTTTACTTTTTTAGCATCAAAATTTACATCAAAAATAGCCATCATCGCTTCGTCGTTTAACGAAGAACCTGTAGCATTCATAAGTTCAGTAAAATAGTCTTTAGAAAAGTCTGGTGTAAATTTAGCCATCGAGTAGTGGTGGTGAATTCCATTAGCAAACCACACTCGTTTGGTATAGGTGATAAAGTTATTCCAGTCATCAGAAGTTTTATCACCATCAAAAGTAAGTACGATGTTTTCTAAAACTCTACGAATAGAAAGGTTGTGACGGTAATTTTGATCCCAGATTATATCTCTACCAGCATAACCAGCTTCACTCAAAAAGTAAACAAGTTTTTGTTGTTGTAAACTCAACTGTTCAAAACCGGGTACTTGGTAACGAATCAGTTTTAGATCCGCGAACGTTTCAGATTGGAATGAAAATGCTTCTTTTACTTCCGTTTTTTCTGTTTGAGCACATGAAGCTAATAGTATAGCAGCAGCGAAACTCAGATTCAATATTTTTTTCATCTTTTGATTTAATTTTAGTCATCCAAAATTAAGATATTTCGATGAATAAACTTCAATTTAAAAGAAGAGTTCTAATAGGTGATAGTTAGAGCCAAGTATTAATTGAAATAGGTCTTAATTGGTTCGTTCTATAAAATCAGTAAATGTATTTAATTGATTAGAAATATCCTTTTCAGAAATTGTAGCTCTAAGATTTAGACGTGTATACACATGTAAGTCAGAATCGATCATTTCTACATCTATAGGAGAGTTTTGAGCGGTCTTAATTCCGTTATAAATCAATACTGCTCCAACTGGATCTGTCGTAGGATCTTGAATAGATTTATAAACCTTTAAGGAACAATCAGAAGGAAGCTTTATTCCATCTTCCAATGCTTTACGTGCAATTTTAGAAATAGCATACAGTTCTTGAAGTGTTTCTTGAGGTCTAAAATGATACCAATATTCATCTTCATCGGTTGTGTTTCCAGAATCAATATACCCTAGCATAGGACCTATAAGACCAATTAAAGGAAGTGTTTTATCCGAAGGGATTACCATTGGATCAATTAACATTATATTTTTAGGGGCAAGACGATTATTAAAAAAATCAGTAGCCAATAATTCTAGTATAAGCGGACAGCTAGTAGATGAGGCAACGAAATTAATATTTGTATAACCTGCAATAACTAATCTTTCGTATTCTTCAATTATACTCATTTGCCAGTCTCTCCAAGAGGAAGCTCTAAAGTCTTCGTAATTGGATCCATGTCCTCCTAAAAGAACTTGAGATATATAATAAGAATCCGTTTCTTCGGACCATACTTTAAACTCATCCCACTCAAAGGTTGTGGCACTGTATCCATGACAAGCAATAAATACTGGCTTAACAGATTCTAGCTCTGTAGGGTTTGGATTTGCATAAGAGATGAGATAATCCTCTGGCAAATATATTGATGCTGCCATTGTTAGGTCGCTATCGAGATAAGAATCTTCTATTAATGGCTGGTCACTGCAAGCAGTAATGCATACGAGTGTTAAGAGTGTAAATAGCTTTTTCATGATTTTAGATTCCAAGAGATTGTACTTTGAATAAAAATAGGGTATAAGGTACCTGGTCCATTCATTCCATCGCCGCTTATAAAATTATAACCGAAGCTACTAGAGAGTTTAAGCTTTTTGATGAACGTATAACTAAGGCCAAATTCTAGAGATGCAAGAACAGAAGTATTGTCTAAGACATCGAATATCTCAGAGCCATAATCTGCAGAAAAATAACCAATATTGAATTTTGAAAAGGGTCTTAATTGCTTATCCTTTCGTGTATAATACCGAGCAGATAAAATATAATTGTCTTGTTTAATAGCATTTGAATTAATGGCTGTGCCCAATCGACTAGAAATATAACTAAAGCCAAAAAACAGTTTATCGTTCAATATACTTTTATTGGAATATTCAAAATCAAGTCCGTTTTCCCAATACAAACCAGATGCTTTTTGCATTCTTACACCTACATTTATAATGTCTGTTTGGGCAAATACACTAGATGAACTTAATAAAGTTACGAGACCTAATCCGATTATGTAATTAAATAATTTCATTGTATATTTTTTTTGAATTTCAAACATAAGCATAATTATGTGTTTATAGAAACACAAGTAGATAAACTAAAACTCAAAAAAAACGCTCCCATTTGGGAGCGTTTAATAATGTTATTTTAATAAGCTTTCTATTTGTTCTGCTAGCTCTGTACCTATACGGTCTTGAGCTTCTAAAGTAGCAGCACCAATATGTGGGCTCATAGAAATTTGATGCGTCATAAGTACTTTCATATTTGGAGTAGGTTCATTTACAAAAACATCTAATCCAGCAAAACGTACTTTACCACTTTCTAAAGCATCTAATAAATCAGCCTCATCTATTACTCCACCACGTGCAGCATTAATAAGTCCAACATTATCTTTCATCATTTCAATTTCTTTTTTAGAAATTAAAGCTTTTCCTTGATGAGGTACGTGAACCGATATAAAGTCTGAGTTTTTATAGACTTCTTCAATACTAACCGTATTTATTTTAAAGCTAACTTTCTGACCATCGTAAAAATCAAGATCAATATTTGCTGTTTTACAATGTGAGTCGTTTGCTAAAACTTCCATTCCTTGTCCTAAAGCAATCTTAGCAACTTCTCTACCAATACGACCGAAGCCAATAATACCGATTTTCTTTCCTCTTAATTCGATTCCAGCACCGTAATTTTTTTTCAATTCTTTAAAACGAGTATCTCCTTCTAAAGGCATGTTTCTGTTAGAGTCGAATAAAAAACGTACCATTCCAAATAGATGTGCAAAAACCAATTCTGCAACAGAAGCAGAACTTGCTCCAGGTGTATTAATTACGTGTAATCCTTTTTCTCGTGCGTAGTCAACATCAATGTTATCCATTCCTACACCACCACGACCAATAAGTTTAAGGCCAGTACAAGAATCTATAATATCCTTACGAACTTTGGTTGCAGAACGAACTAAAAGTCCGGCAACATTATTTTCGTTAATGTATTCTACTAAGCGCTCTTGAGCAACTGTATCTGTTATTACTTCAAATCCTGCAGTTTCTAAAGCGTCTATTCCACTTTTTGCAAGTCCGTCGTTAGCTAATATCTTCATGTTTATTTATCTAAATCGTTATCAAAAACTTCAATCATGCTACTTTTTTTCACCAATGGAGTCCATTTGGTTTTAAAGCGTGTAGCACGTACAATATGGTTATCTATCCAATGGTAATTTCCTCCTCTAGGTTTATTCATTAATAAACCTTGGAACTTAAACCCGTGCTTATTTAACCAAGCAAGTGTTACTTCTCTAGTATCTTCTGTTCTAGATGTAAAGAAAGTAATTATGTGTCCTTCGTTGTACCAGTTATTAATAATTTCTCTAGCATCTAACCAAGGCTCGCAAGTAACCATTCTTTCTGGCTCTTCATTTGGTACATCTTCAGTAATAGTACCATCAATATCAATAAGGTAGTTTTTTACATCTTCCCCTAATTGTGGGCTGATAGTATTTCCTTGCTCATCGAAAAGTTCTGTTAGTTTATGAGTCATCTTAAGCAAGTTTCTGCATAGCATCAACTAAAACCTGAACACTTTCTAATGGAAGTGCATTGTATATAGAAGCTCTATAACCACCAACAGAACGGTGTCCTTTTAGGCCATTTATTCCTGCATCGTTCCAAAGTTTGTCAAATGCTTCTTGTTTACTTTCATCTGTTAAAGTAAAAGTAACATTCATTTTAGATCGATCCTCTGTTGCTGCAACACCACTAAAGTTAGGGTTAGAATCAATTTCATTATAAAGCAAAGCTGCTTTTGCAGTATTTACACCTTCAATCCATTCTATACCACCGTTTTTCTTTAACCATTCTAGGGTTAACATAGAGACATAAATAGGGAAAACCGGAGGAGTGTTAAACATAGACTCTTTACTAATATGTGTAGAATAATCTAACATAGTAGGAATAGAACGACCAGTTTTATTTAGGATTTCATCTTTAACAATAACTAAGGTAGCTCCAGCAGGACCCATATTTTTCTGTGCTCCAGCATAGATTAAATCAAATTTTGAAGCATCGAATTTACGAGAGAATATATCCGAAGACATATCGCATACTAATAGGGTATCGCCAGAGACTTTAGGGAATTCTTGAAACTGAGTTCCAAAAATAGTATTGTTAGAAGTAAAATGTAAATAGTCTAAATCGCTATCTACAGTAAACCCTTTTGGTATATAAGAATAGTTTTTGTCTTTTGAAGAGGCTAAAACATCAATGTTACCAAGTTTTTTAGCTTCTTTAATGGCTTTATCAGCCCAAGTACCCGTATTTATATAAGCAGCTTTACCATCCACTTTTAGTAAATTCATAACAGTCATTAAAAACTGTGTACTTGCTCCACCTTGTAGGAAAAGCACAGAATACCCTTTAGGTAGTTCTAATAACTCTTTTACTAAAGCTACTGCATTGTCCATAACCGCAACGAAATCTTTGCTTCTGTGCGAAACTTCGATTAAGGAAAGGTTGGAGTTGTTGAAATTTAAAACGGCTTGTGAAGCTTGTAGAAGTACTTCTTGAGGTAAAATGCAAGGACCTGCACTAAAGTTGTGTTTTTTCATCTTAATGAGTCAGTTTAGCTTGAGTGAATAATTGATGCAAAAATAGTTATGTTTAAATAATATAGCTCCTTATTATCTATTACTTTTCAAATTTGTTAGTATGTTTAGCAGACTAAAAAAGTAATTTTTGATTTGTTGCTTACTATATATTCTATCAATAGCAAATAAAAGTTATTTTAAAAAGGAATAAAATCAGATTCATTTATAGTAGAAGTTGGCCAAAATATGAGTTCATAACTATTCCTCAAACACAAGTACAATTTTCGATTTCATTTCCTATTTTAATACAAAATACACTTATATTTGCCGAGATTTAAATGGTTTAAAGGTATACCAAAGATGAAAGTAGAGAAGAGCGGAAATTTCGAAATGATAGCCAAAACGTATCACGGTTTGGAAGATGTACTAGCAAAAGAATTACTACAGCTAGGAGCGCAAGATATAAAGACACTTCGTAGAGCGGTTAAGTTTAAAGGTGATATTGGCTTTATGTATAAGGCAAACTTGTCTTTACGTACTGCTGTAAGAATTATAAAACCTATAAAAACCTTCAAGGTAACTAATGAAGATGAGTTTTATAACGCTTTACAATCTATAGATTGGGAGAAATACATGTCTATAGACGATACTTTTGCAGTTGATGCTTTTGTAAATTCTACCTATTTTAATCACTCTTTGTACATAGCTCTTAAAACAAAAGATGCTGTTGTAGATCAATTTAGAGATAAGTGTGGAATGCGTCCAGATGTAGATCTAGACAATCCTAATTTGAGAATTAATATTCATATTAGCGAAGATGCTTGTACTGTTTCTTTAGACAGTTCTGGTAAATCGCTTCACAAAAGAGGCTACCGTTTAGAAACCAACGAAGCACCAATTTCTGAAGCCCTTGCCGCAGGATTAATTCTTTTAAGTGGTTGGGATAAAAAATCAAACTTTATTGATGGTATGTGTGGATCGGGGACTTTCCTGATTGAAGCCGCTATGATAGCAGCTAACATTCCAGCAAATATTCATAGACCTCATTTTGCTTTTGAAGATTGGCCTAATTTTGATGCTGAGCTTTGGGAATTAATAAAAGAAAGTCAATTAAAAAAATCTTCCGATTGTTACGGTAAAATTATCGGTTACGATATTGATCCTGCTGTAGTAGCATCAGCTAAAATAAACATTGCCAGTGCAGGACTAGAAGAGTATATTGAGTTAGAGTGTGTAAACTTCTTCGATACTTTAAAGCCAGAAGGACCAACACATTTAGTATTTAACCCTCCTTATGGAGTTCGTCTTCAAGGAGATATTCCTACACTTTACCAAAGTATTGGAGATACCTTAAAGAAAAATTACTCGGGTGCTGAAGCATGGTTTTTAACTTCTCATATGGAAGGATTAAAGCATGTTGGATTAAGAGCTTCCAGAAAAATTGAAATCTTTCAAGCTAAGTTAGAATGTAGATTTGTGAAATACGAAATGTACAGAGGAACGAAGAAAGTGAAGCAACAAGAAGATTGATTTTTGGGGAAGCTACATATATAGATATAATCCTTCCTTTACCATTAAAGCAAAAATTTACTTATCAGGTTGGCGACGAGCATATTTCGAATATCGAAATAGGCTGTAGGGTAGCAGTACCTTTTGGTCGTTCAAAAGTTTATGCAGGATTGGTTGATGCTATTCATAAAACAAAACCCGATTACGAGGTGAAGTTTATTATAGACGTTCTAGATGAGCGTCCTATAGCTTCTAGTAAACACCTTGAGTTATGGCAATGGGTAGCAGACTACTATATGTGTTCTTTAGGAGAGGTAATGAATGCTGCCTTACCCTCCTCATTTAAACTTGCCAATGAAACCTCTATTGTTCTTCATCCCGACTGGGATGAGGATGCAACAAAACTATCTGATGCTGAATATTTAATAGTAGATGCACTTTTACTGCAAAAACGATTGAAGATTCAGGAAATTGCTCAAATTCTACAACGTAAAACGATTCTGCCCTTTATAAAAAAGATGCAAGAATTAAAAGTTATAGAACTCGAAGAAGAAATACTTGAACGTTTTAGACCCAAAACAAGACGTATGCTACGTCTTGCTGATGGAATGAATCCAGAGAAAGCAAAAACAATTTTAGCTGAACATAGAAGCTCTCCTAGGCAGGAAGAATTTCTAGAACAATTTTTGGCTGAACAAACAAACGATGTATCCTTTCATTCCTTCTGTAAGAAATACGGTTTCAAAACTGCCAATGTAAAAGGCCTAGTAATTAAAGGTATTCTCGTACTATATGATTTAGAGGTTAATAGATTGGAGCAAACAGAAATGGAAGGAGCTCCTTTAGCAAAACTTAACGATGAGCAAGAAAAAGTCGTAAATGAATTAAAAAACACAACTAAACAGGTAAACCTCTTACATGGAGTTACTTCAAGTGGTAAAACGGAAGTATACATTCATCTAATAAAGGAGGCAATTGATGCAGGGAAACAAGTGTTGTTTTTAGCACCAGAAATTGCCTTAACGACCCAATTAGTTTCTAGACTTAAACATGCTTTTGGTGATCTTGTCGGAGTTTATCATTCTCGATTTGGAATTAATGAAAGAGCTGAACTATGGAGAGATGTAAAGAATAATTTACGTTTCCCTATTATTATTGGTGCACGTTCATCCGTTTTTTTACCCTTCGAAAATTTAGGTTTAATTATAGTAGACGAGGAACACG
>Ga0308006_10000537_pt1 | contig 14246 bp, 5 predicted proteins | sample Neamet69_FD_203150 | JGI IMG/M metagenome (GOLD analysis project Ga0308006, IMG submission 203150) | Marine microbial communities from water near the shore, Antarctic Ocean - #69 | ecosystem: Environmental > Aquatic > Marine > Unclassified | place: Southern Ocean | collected 2014-06-07 | reverse complement strand
AAACTCAGCTATAGATGACGTTCATAAGATAAAGGATAGTAAGCACGTATATAAAATAATCTTAGAAGACAACCATAGACATAAAGCTATTGATGACGTACTTAAATTATTAACTGGATACTAGAAGATATGAAAGAAAGAAAGGATGGTACAAGTCCGTACTACACAAATAAAGCTGTCAAAATAAGAATAGATCAGCTACTTAAAGAGAACGCAATTATATGGAGTAACATAGGAACCAACTCTAAGGCTGATTGTAAGACTAGAAAGGAAGGAGAGAAAGCTTGGTATACCCTAGCGTCTAAGATTAAAGAGTTGGATGAGATATTCTACAATATAGTCTGCCCTTACGGTATAGACTCTTAATCCCAAATAACATAAAAGCATATAGGTCCGACAAATAGTTGGACCTCGTTGTATGGTATATCTTCGTCTGCCTCAAAGGTTCTTAAACCTAAAAGTAATCCCTGTATAAACTGTACTCCTAATTCCATATATATTTTATAAAAAGAAAGGAGGGAACCACCCCTCCTCTAAACAAACCAAAAAACCTAAAAACCGCTATGACTGGTTTAGAAGTGATGTAAATCTAGTGATTATTAAATTAATAGAGTAACTATTAGGCCTTTATTTATCACCGATCTGTAGTGTGTTACTTTCTGATCCGTTATGGACAGCGAACATAACCTTTTTAAGCACCTCATTAGGCACTCCAGCATTCTTCAACATAGTTGTACAGTTATCCTTAGTACCCTCTAGGTTGACACCAAGTCTCCTTGCTGAGGATACAGCCTTAACCATACCATTAAAGTACTGAGACATCTTCTTATCAAAAGAAGGATGAGAAGGGTTTAAGACGTTAGTTAAGTCCATATTAACCTCAGAAAGATTAATCTCTAAACTCTCTGACCTTGCCTTCATGTCTGCAACGATTTCTCTAGCAGTAAAGAATAAACTTTCGTTTATATCCATAGTAGTAGTTCTTAAACCTATCATTGCCATAACCTCATTCTTGGTAGTTAGCTTACTACCCTCCTTCATTGAGTCTTCAATCTTACCTAAAGATTTCATAGCTCCAGGACCTAGTTTTGCAACTAAATGTTTAGCTACGTCAAGACCATTCCATCCTATATTTTCTGTTGGGTTATAGATCTTATTTCCTTTGTTGTTAACTATATCCATCACAACACCTAATGCCATATCCTCACTTAAGAACGCACCATAAAACTTATACAATATCCTAGATAGGGTAGAGTCATAGTCAGGGGTGTTCATGTCAGTAAAGGTTATCCTTAGTAAATCCTTAACAAATCCACCACCAGACATTCTAGACACGTTCATATACTTAACGAATGCGTGACCATTATTCTCTGGGGTATACCCATCAGACTCAGGGGTGTAGAAACCACGCTCTATTGGAGCAATCTTAGCATCCTTATTCCAAGGGGAATCTAAGTGTCTTAAACCATAAACCTCCTCGTCAAACTCTTCATCATCTCCAAAGGCTCCAAACAATGTAGCTATCGCAGTAGAAGAAATTGTCTCAGCAAACTTAAGCGTTAGTAATGAGGCAGCTAATCTTTTAGCTCCCATAGTCTTAACAGCACCATTTTCACTACCCATCTCCTCGAAGGCTAATTGTATAGCGTTCTTACTACATCTTAAAGCTTCAGCAGTAAACGATACAAACGTACCAACAAATGGATTCCTACCAAGGGTTCTAACTATAGCTGGAACTCTATCGTAGTTAGGATATAGGTTACCAACGTTCTTAGCAGCCTGATTTCTAGCATCAGCCTCACTCATACCAGCATCCATATACTTAGCTTTCTCAGATAAGAATCCAAATATCTTGAATAAATCATCCTCAGCTTGGTAAGCTTTTGTAGCTACCTTGTCAAGTCCTGACGCAGCAACTAAAGGAAGTTTAGCAATCTTACCAAAGACACCATTACCTATCTTATCCATCATAGAGCCAGTATTCATACCAAGCTTTATGTCTTCACCAATCTGCATTACCTCCTGTAGAGAGGCAGATGAGTTTACAACACCAAGAGATATAAGATCCTCGTAAAAGGCTTGTCTTTGTTCTCCGTTTAAGTTAGTAATCTCACCCACCGATGTCTTTATAGCTTCCCACATCTTTAATGGACTTGTATGTCCATTCATCATAGAGAAGTACGAGTTACCCATTAGGTTAACTGCGTGTGTAGCTGGGTTGTATACTGTAGCAGCCTTCTTTGTTCCGTAAACAAAAGTCATCCACATCTTAGTAGCAAGACCCATCTCAGCATCACCATCTTCGTAAGCCTCTAATACAGCAAGCATCTCGTTATCAACGAACTTACCATCTAAAGGACCCCACTTGGCACCATCTAACTTATTACCAATATCTGGTATAGCTGAGAATTTAGAATCATCAGTACTAGGTTCTGATATGAATTTACCCATACCAAACTCAAGCATGTCAGCGTACATCTGGTGAGATACAAGCGTTCTTGATAGCTTAGATATTGTGTTGGTGTAGTTAGTTAATGGATCCATTCTCTCCCCTAGTAACTCTCTTATCTCTTTAGGTAACTCTTCGTTTCTATTCTTAAAGATAGATCCAACTCTCTGTAGAGGACCCCCTACACCTATATTACGATTAAAGCTAAGTGCACCACTCTTATTGTCTGACTTAATCAACTCGTCAACCATTTGTTTAGCACGAACATCAGCGTCTTCCTTGCTGAATCCTTGATTAGTAATCAACTGATTAGTTGTAAAGACTATAGCTCTCCTTATGATTTCTTGATCAGTCTGTCTCCAGTTAGCATCCTCGTATTTCTCGTAAGACCTAGTCAAGTAGAAACCAAGGTTACCCTCAATCTTATACCTCATAGGTCCACTAACTAAACCGTTATCAAATAAAGACTTACTTAGTATGTCTATATGATTTCTAACAACAGACAAGGCTAACCTTAGCTCTGATTGCTCAGGCATTTTCTGTATCTCTACGTAGTTACTCATTAAAGCATTCAACCCTTCAGGTGTTAGGTGTTCTAACATATACCCTTGATCCTCTACTGAAGCATCCTTGTAGGCTTTTGAAGCTTTTATTCTAGCCTCTTCAGCTTTAACAACCTTCTTAAGTTTCTTTTGGTTCTTGTCTGCTATGTATATCTGCTCGTTAAGGGCTCCTCTAGAGTGGATTATAAGTTCCTTAATCTCAGCGTTAGTGTGCATACCTTTAGGCTTAAGCATAAGCTGTGTTGCACGTACCGTTGAAACCATCTTACCTTCACTATCCTCTTTCTTATATCTCTTGCTAGGATCAGATACGTTACTCATCCAACCACCAAGTTCATAATCTGCATCAATAACTGGCTTAGCTAGATCCCACATTATAGCACCAAGTCCAGATACGTATACGTCTGTATCTTCTTGACTAGCTGCTTGGAATCTATCTTTAACTACGCTTACGGGCTTCCATGACGTAACAGTTTTACCATCAACATGATCATATATAAACCCTTGAAAACCAAGACCTTCAGCTACCTTAGCAACCTCCTCGAAGGTGTTTATAGGTATAAGTGATGGGTTGATTCTTTCAAAGTTTGACTTATCAAAAGTCTCCTTTATGAGTGATGTTATATCTTCTGTCCCTTCTGGGTATGATACGTTAAAAGATATACTCTCTACTCCACCTTTCTCGTATGTACCATCCGCATTCTTCTTGTATCTATGGCTTTCTTTAGCCTCACTAAAGTCTACAACGTCAGACATTCCCATGTCTCTAAGTAGGTCTTTTAGTTTAGATATAGATAGGTTAGCACTGTCTATAGTTGGAGTGTCAAGTGTTATGGTAGACATAGTCTTATTACCACCAGACCTCTTAGTCTTTATATTAGCTAAGGCTATATCAGATAACCCTAAAGGATCCTCTGTTAGTGGGTATAGTCTATCTATAGGTAACTTAGTCTCGTTTTTAACTTGACCTGTAACAATACCCTCTCTTATGTTAGGGTCTGTATAGAAGAATACTCTACCTCTACCCCACGTTCTATACTCTTGTTTAGAGTAAGAGTTCATAACTGCAGACCTTGGGTCTACAACGTTCAGTTCCTCGTTAGAGTAGTGGAACAAGTTAATCATCCCTTCCTCAACATTGATGTTAGGGTATCTCTTCTCTATGTCTGAGTACGTAGACTTCAATACAGTCATCTGATCCTCAGTAATACCATTACCAGCTTGAAATCTTAAAGGTCCAACCTTATCAGTGGCAGCCTTAAGTTCAGGGGTTAGGTTTATTACTGCGTTCTTGCTAGAGTTTAAACGCAACTCAGTAGACGAAGCATTTCGTATATCAGAAGCACTTGCAATCTCAAAAATACCCTCAACACCATACTTCATCCCTTTAACTAACCTCTTAAGTTCGTTATTAATATTCTTAGGTACGATGTTATTGTAGAACTCGTGAGTTTTCCCTGCATTACTTCCAGTATGAGACTGAACTATATCAGATTGCTCTCCATTAACAAATGCTACCTGATCGTACCCCTCTTTAGAGGCTTGATTGATAACTTTCCTAATGGCTAACCCAACCCATAGATCTGTTTGGTTCCAAGGTAGGTATGGTTTAAGACTCTCTAATTTTTTTAACGCATCCTCCCTTGTTTCGGTTCCCCAGAACATATTCTTTTCTATCTCCTTAACTTCGTCTTTAGTTTTAAAATCACCCTTATTAGTTCCTTGAACCCAATCACTCTGAATCTCTTGAACAAACAATATTTTCTCCCCATTAGGACCAACTCTATCGTCAGCTCTAACAGATGCTATAAGATTCTCTCCAAACTCATCGTAGTGAGGTGCTGTAAATATCTCCTCAGAAGATTTATCTCTAATAAGGAACTCTCTATAGTTCTTCCCTCCAGGAAGGGTTACCTCAGAGTATCTAGCACCTACTGTGATACTATCTAGAGCGTAGTCTATGATATTCATCCTCTCAACCCTAGTTAACTCCTCTACGTCTGTTGTAACATCTACTCCAGAATTTAATAGAATACCTTCAGGGGTTGTGATACTATAAGTGTCTCCATCATACCCTATAGTATAATCATCATCATTGTGGGATGAAGGGTTACCCTTTAAAATCTTAGTCTCAATCTCAGCCATGTTAGTAGCAATCAATCCAGCTACAACATCCTTAGGAACGCTTTTAAGTTTATGTTCTTTCTTGTAAGCCTCAAGCATATCCAACAATCCTATAGTGCTAACATCTCTAGCTGCACCCTTAACTCCTTCAGATATTTTCTTAATCCATTCTGCTGGTGTAGCCTTCTCAAGTTTTATAGTCTTTAGAGACAATAAAGCGTTAGATGTATACTCCATGTTATCTCCAGCTTGCGGTCTAATACCTTCAGATAAAGGAACTTTAGTTCCCCAATCAACATCTAATGAGAATGTTACCCCTTCTTTTGTTGTAGAGTTACCATCCTTACCTAAAGCTTCATCACCAACAAACACAGTCTCTGATGCAGGATTTATTCCTGAACCATCAGTGAAGATATTACCTCTCCTAGTTAAGACCCCTTCTTGAGAGAAAGTTTTCCCTACCTGCATAGCTCTATGCTCTGTAATTCCAGAGACAAAGAAACTAGGTCCTTGATCTTCCTTCATGTACACTCCGTCAGTAATGGATATATTCTCAGCTCCAAACTCAGTAACCAACTCCTTGTAGAGTTTAGCGTTACTTGAAACGTTGTCTTCGTTATCGTACTTACCTGAAGCTTCAATGGTTCCTGTAACTATAGCCCAGTTACCCTTCGTAGCTAAGGAAGTTACGTTATCGTATGTTAAATCATTAAGGGTTGCAGTAGGTCTATCACTACTAGGTGTAATGTTAAATCTACCGTACTGATTTGCACCACCAGTAAACCCATCGTTATCCTCAGCTTGAAACCTTAAACCAGGCTTTTGAGGGTTAAGATTATCATTGGATACCTTGATCTGACTAGCGTTAAACACTCCTACATTAGTAAACCCACTCTCTACATTTATTACAGCGTCATAACCTAAACTTCTAAGGCCTTTAAAAGAAGCACGTTTAGAAGCACTGTATTTACCTCCTGGAACATGGTACGTACCATCTTCTATATATGTCTCTAAAAGAGACCAGTTATTTCCTGCACCTCCTGGGTTATACGTGTAAGGTTCCCCATTCTTGTCGTTAAATTCTCTCCCTTCGTAAACTTCAACTTCTCCCTGAGCTTTAAGAAGTTCTAGCATAATCCTAGTCTCTTCTTGCTCCCAAAGCTTAAGTACGTTTTTACCATCAATTAGTCTAGGCCCTTTATGTCCGTCAATAATGCTTTGCACAACATTACTGTCTTTTTTAGATAGCTTAGTCATCAATAGCTTCAGGCCGTCTGAGGTATAATTGCTTTTTACTATGTCCGCAAACTGATTATTCCCTGACATCGCTCTTATACCAAAACTTTTAGATAATACCCCTGACTCTATTAAAGCACCCCAAGTAGATCTATCTGTTATGTCGAATGGATTTCGTATATCTAAATAAGACTTTACTAGTCTAGCTCCAGGTGAAGGATTATCTGGGTCTTGATTGGCGTATTGACTAGCTAATTCAGTCCCTTTAGAGAAGAAAGTAACTTTAGACCTACCATCTGCAGCTACCTTGGATTGAGCATCTCCTCTGAATTTTAAATCTTTCTTATCTTCTGCAAATTCATCAAAAGCAGTTTCAGTCCCATGAAACATAGGAGTCTTGATAACTGAATTCTTAACATGTTCTTTAATGTCCTCAGCTTGAGGTCTAATATCTACTATAGGTGTACCCATCATTATGGCAGCATTCCTCCTTGCAGATGTAGTACCCTCACTGAAGGGTATACCCGTCTTAGGATCTATTAGATACTTATCAGCAAGATTAAGGTCACTCCAAACCTCACTAGCATCTACAACCTCATCAAATAACATCAAAGGTTCCCCTTTAACTTGGTAGGGGTATGTAGGGTGATCCCTCATGTCTTTATTATCTCTTGAGTCTACGTACCCAGCTTCAGTGTCAATCCTTATGGCGGCCACGATAGGGTTACCAGTTAAGTCTTTTATCTCTCCCTGATTAACGAAGGAATACATCTCATCCCTTGTTGGTATACCCCAATTAGATAAGTCCTTACCCTTAATCATTTTAGAAGTTAAATCCTTTCTAACATCGAAAGCTCCTTCAAGGGATAGTATCAACTCTCTAAACTCTGCAGTAGATTTAACTTTTTTCTTAGATACCCCACTAGATTTCAATTTGTTTTGAATCTTATTAAGACTTAATTTTTTATTTATAAAATCTAACACTACAGCCTTCTTGACTTTACCCTTCTTAATGGCATTGTCAATCTCATCCATAACGTAGTCAAACATCTCTATGGTACCATCTATAGATTGAGGAGACATAGCTACAAGGAATATTAAACCGTCACTCTCTTTAGCTTTTTTAAGAACTCTAGATGCTGCAGCCTTCCCTGCGAATGCCCATACACCGTTATCTTCTTGGTAAGAGAAGTATACACCACCATTAAACTCTTTAACTACTCCAGATGGAGACTCTACAGTTCCAGACACAGATCTATCTATACACATAAGCATAGCTTTCTTCCCTGCAAAAGAGGTAATACTACCTCTCTTTACTTTCCCTTCATCGAAATTAGGCGTGTAATCCCCAGCCTGTGGTCTGATACTTTGCGTGTTAACACTACTTAAATCAGGTACCTCAGTAACACCAAGGTCTGATCCACTCTCTAAACTATCAACTTGCTCCCTAATAGATTTATCTACAACCTCTGGGTTCTTAGCTTTAGTAACTTTAAAGTCAACACCACCAACATTTATACTAGCTCCTTTAGCTAAGGCAGATCCAATACCACTTCTAAGGTCTCCTATGTTTTTCATATCACCAAGATTAAGGTTTGTAATATCCTTTCCCTTCGGTAAATCCAAATTAAAGACAGAGAGAATTTCTCTTATCATATCTGTTATCTGCTTAAGTTTAGAGTTGTCCTTCATAAACTGATTAGCAGCAGCGTCACCCATCATCTCAGCAAACGCTTCCTCTATCTGTAGGCTTCTAGACTTATTCTTATATACAGGTTGAGCCTTAACCCAATCAAGATAACTACCAGACTGTCTTCTACCTTGCTTATCTTCCCATCGTTTTCTGTAAGGAGAACCTATCATTCCAGGTTCTGCCTTCTCTACCATAACTTCTATCTTAGCGTATAGTTCTGGATTCGCTACCTTGATAAAGTCAACAAGTGGGTGTACTATCTCGTGGAATGGCGTATTGAGGTTCATCTTCTCTAGATTAAGGACCATTACTCCATCTGCATCTCTATAGAAAGCGTTGTTTTTAGATGTCTCATTAATCTGCTCAGGACTATAACCTTCAGCCTCTAACTGCTTCTTCATAGCAGAGGTATTCTTAACCACTCTAATACTTAACCCATTTATATTTGAGAAAAATCTAAGTACGTGACCAAGTATTTTCTTTTGATTCTCAGGTAGGTACTCTATGAAAGAGTTTATATCAGCAGCGTTAGTACTATTGATAAGCTTACTATGTGTAGCAGCGTTAGTACCAAGTCTTATAGCGACCTTCTTACCATTAATCTTAACTACCACAACTCTAGCACCATCTCTAGCGTTAGCTCCTCTCCATCTATCTCCATCTAAAGACTCTACTGTACCATCTGAATGAAGTACACCATCCTTACTTGAAGTTATTGATTTTTGCCCAAACCCTGACGCTATACTTAACGCTTGGTTAGACTCAATACCCTCAACCATAAACGCTGTCTTACTGACACCATTCTCTATAGTGGTAACCTTCTTAAATTTAAACCCTTTACTAGCAAGGATTTTCTCTAATTGGTTAGTTCTCTTATCGTTAGTCTCAGCGTCTAAACCGTCAAGTTCAGCAGACATTATATTAAACTCTCCCTCAAGATCGTTCTCTGTAACATCATCCATCTTACCTTTATCGGCCTTCTTAAACTCTTTGTTGTTCTTCTTCTGAACTTCAACGTGTCTCTTGGCTTTCTTCTCTCCTTTAGAGTTTTTCTTGTTAAACGCATCTAAGGCCTTTTTAGCTGCAGCCTTACTCTTAAACTTACCAAGCTTTATATTGTTCTTAGAGACGCTCTCACCACCCTTAGATACACCTACACCATCCTGAGATAGAACCACCGATAGGTCTCCTCCCTCTTCTAATGATTTCTCTATCGCTTTAGCTTGAGCCTCGTCCTGTATCTCTGTTATATCTTCTGTGCTCTCTACGTTAGCGTTATCTGTATTCTGATTTAAAACGTTATCGTTTAAAGCGAACCCAGCATCACCTAACACTTTTGTTAGTTTAGCTTTTAGTAGTTGTACATCTTTACCTCTAGCTGCTCCATCCTTTACAAAGGACTTCATCTTATTTAATAGTTGAGTTATCTTAGATACCTTCTCTGCTGAAGGGGTAGAACCCTCTCCTTTCAGCTCAGACTCAACCTCGCTGATTAAAGAACTAGCCTCACTACCAGCACTATCCGCACCTTTATTAGCTTCAATAGTATCTTCAGCCACTGAGTCAACCAAGTCCTGAAGGTCTCCCTCTATGTCTTTATTGAACCTCTCTACAGCAACAGAACCATCCAGTTCGTCCTTTAGGTTCTTAGGGTCTCGTCTCCATATTCTATACTCAGCTAGAGTTAACTCTTGTTTTGTATCTGAGCCGTCCTTATTTACTTTTGTAACTGTAGCTACAATTTTATTAGTTAAGTCTACGCCTCTAAGTTTATTTATAACAGAAGAGGTTATAGCAGCAGTACCACCAAGACCTCTCATCCCTCCAGCCATACCTACACCAGTAACAAATGCGTTACCAACTTCGTTTACTATCTGATCAAAACTCTCAGGGCTACCAGCTCCAGTAACATGATCCACTATCATCTCTGTAACAGAAGTACCAGCTTCAGATAAACCCTCCTTCATTAAATCTTTAAATAAACCTTCAGTAGCCTTCTTTGTTACAGCTTTAACGGTAGCCTTACTAGCACCTTTAGTTATATGTTGAACACCTTCTATTATTTGAAGTGTGGGTATCTCCCATATCATTTCTGCCCCACCAGAAAGTAAAGAGTTTAGTATTAGAGTGGAGTTATTCATTTCTAAATTACCCTCTCTTCTTTGCTCCTTAAGACTTAATGATTTTTGCCCGTAAGCGGAAGCACCAATAATAGGTAGAGTTACCTGTCTAGGAGCTTTAAGGTATGTCAATAGAGCAGTAACACCTATTTGAACAGATGAACCTGCAATACCTCTACCTAGAAGGTACCCAGCATCACTAACATCTCCAGCCCTTATAGCTTCCATAAATCCAGGGTGTCTATACATTCTCTGCATGGAGGTGTATTGATCAGCAACAGCCTTTATCTCTCTAGCTATTACACCACCTTTCTCGTCAGATTCTAAGTTTTTATCTATACCTTCAGCTACCTCTAGAAACTCTGCACTACCAGCAAAAAATCCAAAACCACCAGCTATTGCAGCCTCTATTATGTCTCCAAACTCCCCACCAGCGTTAGATTGTACCGATATAGCGTTCTCTAGGAACTTGCCGTAATCAGTATCTTTTATAGATGGGTGTATGGTTACTTTAATTGAACCATCCTGTAATCCGTCAATAAAATCTGAATCGTATAGTTGGTTTTCTATGTTAGTTACAGATGTCTCCTCTCCATTGATAAGGACTAACTTAGATTTAACATACTCCTGGTTGATTTCTGCATTATCCATTAGTTGAGTCAGTCTATCGCCACTATATCCCTGATCTATAAATGAATTTACTGTTGTGGTATTATACTGTTCCTCAGCATTAATATGAGCTTGCTCTTGTTCTTCTAGTTCCTTATATATTCTAGCTTCAGATCCAGTTATAAGTGTGTCAGTCCTTCTCTCTATTTCTTTGATTTCCTGGTCAGGGGTTTCAGAAGAGTTTGTATAATTCTTTGTTGCGTACCTCTCTGCTTCCTCTTTAGAGCCAAGTACAAACTCATTTTCATCTTCGTAGTCTGGTCCAGTAAACAACTGGTCGTATTTTTGTAGGAAATTACCAGAAAACAAACCTTTATCTGTAGGTATGTAGTACTGATCAGATCCTTCCTTTTGCTTTATTCCAAGACGATTCATCTTAGCATCAACAAGTTCTTGATTTGCTTGTTCTTTTTTTAACTCTATTTCCTTTTTTTGCTCTAAAAGGGCTTGTCTTTGGTTGTAATCTATACCAAAATTTTGATAAGCTATAGACTTCCCCTGCTCTACATTGGCAGACATAGCCTCCTCATCAGAGCCTTCAGTAAATAAAGATGTATCTAGGTGACCATCAGCTAACCTACCTTGAAGTGATTGATCAAGGGCGTTACTCTCTCCAGAAACCGATTCTCCACCCTCTGTAGGTAAAGTAGTATCCGTTGAAGAGTCTTTTTTTTTTACTTCTTCCTTTACTTGATTACCAGCCATTAGAGCTTGAAACTCTTCAATACTTTTGCTGTAACCATCACTTTGGAATAAACCATAAGAGTGAGCTAGAGCATCAGGATTGCTTGACATTAACGTTTTAAACTCGTCTACGCTTTTTGTGTAACCATCATTAGTAAATAGATCGTATGCGTGTTGAATAGCTTCTTCGTTCATTCTGTGTGTTTTTTGTTTTTATTCAATATTGTGATACTAAAATTCTGCAGCAGTAGTTTTCTTCTCTGGTTGCTTGTAGTTAACTAAATTCTTGACGTTCTTACCTGAAGATTCTGGTATTCTATCGGCAAGTATGCTATAAGGAACAAACACTTGATTGCCAGAGCCTAAATACTTAACTAAAACAACAGGTTTTCCATTACCATCCAAGGTAACACCTCTTATTACAACATCAGCGTCTGTAGCTCCCTCTCTTCCGTTTGTAGCTGCTTCTATAAAGGCAACAGCCTCTGGCGACCCACCATTCATTATATCAGCAAACGATATTGCTCCCTCTATATTTTTATCATCGAGCATCACTTTAAGGTCTGAATTATCATAATGAGTTTGGTATCCAGTTTTATGTGAATCTCCAGTTTTAGAAGAAGAAATGATTTTATATTTATCGTTATTATATTCTATCTGAGCCTCTTCATCTTCTCTCTCTTTCTTCTCAGCACTAGTCTCTCCTACAAACTTACCACCTTGTTTTCTACCTTTATTTTCGTAACCCTCTTCAGATATTTTCTTACCTAAATACTCAGCGTAAGCGTTTGAAATGTCTTTATCAAACCTTTCACTTTCTGGGTCTAGCATCTCTAATAAGCTATCAGAACCAGTTATTCCACCAACTTGTCCTGTCTCAGGGTCAATATAAGATTCTAAAAAGAAAGCCTCTTTAGCGGTCATCTCATTACCCTCTAGAGTAAGAAGTTTAGTATCGTAAAGTCTTTTGTAGTTGGTGTCATTATGAAACCCTTGAGAGTTGACCTTTAGTGAGTTTGTTATAAATACTTGAGTATCAGCCTTCTTTTGAGGTTCTATCTCAGTGTAGTTGTACTCTCCATCATTACTTACAACCTTTCGGTTATCGTTTGAATCATCAGCATCAAATAAAGCTTTAGTTGGGTCTTCCCACTCTGTCTTATTTATCATAGACTGAGCATCTATTGGGTAAAGCTCAAGAGCCTCACTCATACTCATTCCTCCATCAGTGGCTTCCTGAATCATGCTCATATTGTACTTATACAAGTAATCACCATTCTCTGCAAGCTTTAGCTGCCCACCTTTGTTGTTGTTAACTAAAGAGTCTAGGCTAGTTATATCTGAAGATAAAGAGATGTAGTTATTACTTAAAGCAGAAAGATCTCTCTCTTGAGCTGATTGCTCATTCCTTAATCCTGTGTCTCCATCGAATATAGACATAGCATTATTGTTAGCGAAATCTTGATACCCACCTACGTTAGACTGAAAGTCTGGAACGAATAAAGGATTTATCCCATCAAGAGAATAATCCTGAAGGTTAGCTTTCTGACCTTTACTTCTAGCGTCCTTTCTTTTGTTTGCAGCATCTTGCTTTTGAAGCTCTAGCTGTTCTTTTTTAATTGCAAGCTCCTCACGAACTACGTCTTCCTTTATAAGGTCACGATTGTTTTTAAGAACTGTACCTGCAAAAAATAATCCCTCTCCAGCCATATCTTAGTATTTTGATTTCATGTAAGCACCCATCCTAGCTTTAACCTTCTCTAGGTAACCACCTTTATTCATCATAGGCTCTTCCTGAGGTTCTTCACCTTCTGAGTCTTCTGACTCTATAACATTCTTATCGTACTTAGCTACAAGGTCTTCCATAAGCTTAAACGCAGCATCTTTATCTCCTTCATCTAACGCAGACCTAACAGCCTCAACGTCATCAGGTGGTAGTATAAGTTCTCCACCTGTAGCCTCACCAATCTTCTCTCCGTCTTGAACCATGTCAATAGGATTCTCTTCGTGACTGAATTTACCAGGTGTAACTCCACCTTCTTCGGCTTCTATAGATCCACCCTTCTTCATTAATCCAGCAACTCCACTAGCAACATCTTCTACGCCACCCCACATGTTTTGACTACCTGCATCCTTCTCAGTTTTAATACCTTCGATCTCTGAACTAGCAACGTCTATACTGCTTTTCTTAACTCTATTTTGTTCTGTTGCTAAGTTCTTCATAGCATCAGTCTTAGCTGTATTTGCTACTATAGACTGATCTAATAAACTTTTCTGAGCAGAATCTTGAGATTGTGTAGCTACAGACTGAACGTTCCTTTGGTCTCCCTTAGTTGCGTTAGACATAGTTTGAGCCTGTAAAACTAAAGCGTTCTCTTGCTGTTGCTTTACGATATTAGCATCTATAGGTTGATCTGCCACCTTTCTAGTAGCAGAACTTACCTGATCTTTAAGTCTGTTTTGATCAAACGCAGCCTCTGCTTTCTTAGCCTTATTCTTTTGGATAGCTCCAGAGATAAACTTAGCAGCACCCAGTCCTGCCGTAAGGGCAGCACCAGCAAAAGCTTTAGGGGCTTTAGAATTTTTATTCTTCTTATAAGAAACTTTAGCTTTTATTTTACGTGCCATGATTTTGTATTTTTACAAATGTAATGATTATTTTTTTATTATCTGTTACTAAGTTCACTCTTGTCTACATCTGCATTGGC
>Ga0308006_10000534_pt1 | contig 14323 bp, 5 predicted proteins | sample Neamet69_FD_203150 | JGI IMG/M metagenome (GOLD analysis project Ga0308006, IMG submission 203150) | Marine microbial communities from water near the shore, Antarctic Ocean - #69 | ecosystem: Environmental > Aquatic > Marine > Unclassified | place: Southern Ocean | collected 2014-06-07 | reverse complement strand
TGCCGAATTACACCGCCTTATTGATGATAGTGACAACGAACAAGTATTGGCGAGCATTAATCATTTGATGCTAGAAATGAAGCTGCTAGGTAAATTTGCCACAGCTTTTTTAGCCACCTATAACAGTTGGTTTAGAAGTTGGACCTTTACCTGTGCTGGTCATCACCCTATGCTCATTTGCAAACAAGGTGTTTGGCAGCCCATGACACTGGATCCGAGCGTAAAAAACATACCGATTGGCGTATTGGGTGAAATTCAGTTCAAGCAACAAACCATATGGCTAGACCATGGTGATCGACTATTGTTGTTTTCTGACTCACTCACAGAGATAAAAATGAGCAACGGCAAGCTGCTCGGCGAGGAAGGGTTAATTCGGCTGTTAAGTCGAAGTAACCACTTATCTATTAACCAGCAATTTACGCAACTGCTCAACCAACTGTCTCAGCTCAACCAAGGCCAGCCGTTTAACGATGACCTAACCTGTTTTTTGCTGGACCATCAGCCCAAAAAGTGGACTTGGTGGGCAAGGCAAGCTTGCCACATAGAGCCATTTAAGAGCTGGTGCTGGAAGTGGACTAAGCCTTAAACAGAATTAACGTACTAGTTAAAAGCTTTTTGAAAGGTTCACAAAACTACGCAAATTACGTTGCTCCCCAGTAGGTTGGCTGACTATATCAAGCCAAATAGGTTTGGCTGTTAGCCAGCTTATTTGTAACCCATCACTACTAGACCAGCTCCATCCAAAACCTGCACTTGCTAACTTTGCCCTGCTTGCTACGCCCACCGCAGGATCATTTTGCTTAGCCCAGCCCGCCTCTAAAAATAATTTGCTCGCCAGGGTAGCTTTCCAACCTTTTGCTTGGCTATCAATGTGGCTGAATTCAACCCCAACGGCTACACCGGAGTCACCCGCTATAGCACCACCATCGTAGGCTTTGCCAAATTCTGCCCCACCCACGCTAAATTCCTCACTGGCTGGCAAATTGTGGCCGCTATATTGGCCTTTTATACTAGTACTCATAAGCCATTGGCCAGTATCCGCTTGCGCAACAGGTATTATCCGTACATGGTTTAGCTGGCCGATCAATTTGTTAAACTTAAGGTTGGCGCTAGGCCTAGACAAGATATTACTGCCCTGCTTGCTGCCGCCAGCAATAATGAGCCCTTGGTGTATGCCTACTTGCCAGTTCATACTACCACTGCTTAGCTGGTGATCTTGTACATATAGAAGCTTTAGCGAACGCAGCTTATCTTGGCTGATTTGAGCTCCTGCAGCATTGGCTGTTGCCTTATTTACATGCAGCGACAGTTTAACGCTCTTATTTAGATGCCTTTGCCGTAACAGGTTTATATCTAAACTTGCGCTCAGGCCAAGGTTTTCATTCACCAAAGCGAGTGCTTTTACAACCGAACCTGGCTTAGCGGTAGACTTACTCAAAGACAGCCCCCACTGAACGGTGTTATTAATAGCTCGCTTATACCCTAAATTATAGGCCGCTAACTCTTCATTTTGAGCTGTGGTTGAAGCGCCTACCGAAAGCTCATCGCTCCAATCGTTCCAGTGAGGCACCACCCATAGTGCATTAATTTGAGTGGGTCCAACCAAGTCTGTGCCACGGTTATCAATAGTGATGTTGCCGTACGGCGATAGCGGCGCTACATCAAATACTAGCATTGAAGACCCCACCCCGGCATTGCCAGCGGCTACGCTTGCAGACGCCTGTATACCAGGCAGAGAGTTAAGGCCTAATAGCACCAACTCCAAGTCTTTAATATTAGCCGCATGAACCCCAACCAAGGGTGCTATGTAGCCCTCTATAGGTGTTTGATTTATTAGCGGTTGTTGTAAATTTGCGGCCTCTATAAAACCCTCTATTACTTTAACATTGAGTGCACCGTTAATTAACGTTTGTGGCGGCAACTGGGCTTGGGTTAAGTAATAACCTTGACTACGGTAGTAACTAGTCACAGCTTTAGTCACCTGCTGAAGTTCTTCAAAGGTCACCGGTTCTTTAAGCAATGGCAGTGCTACACTATTAAGACCAACGTCACTTATAGCGCTATTACCTTGCCAATTGATGCTGTTGATGCTTACCTTTTTTTGCTCAGCAAACCCCAACAAACTCCAGGTGCTAGACACGACGAACACTAGGAATAGAATTGTTTTAACTGGTTTCATTATTGGCGGTCGTCTGGCTTGATAGTATCAGTAGGGTTAAATCGTCGCGAAGAGGCAATCCAGATTGAAGCAAAGGCTCCACGGCATCATTCACTTGCTGCCTTAGAGTAAGGTGCTTACTAAGTTTGAATTTTTTCAACACACCGTCTGCCGTCATTTCTGTTCCGTCTTGCAAGCGGCCTTCGGTTAGGCCGTCTGTATAAATAAAGAAACGCCCACTCAGGACTAACCCTTGTTCAGGGAATTTTACTTCGTTGGGGTTTGACAGTATGCCTACAGGGCGTGTTTGTGCCGGAAACAACGTCACTTGATCGTCATCTGTAATAAGCAACGGCGGTTCATGACCAGCATTTGAGAAGATCAAACGCCCTGTGGCTGGTTCGTATATGCCGCAAATTAAGGTCACAAACATACCACGTGAAACGGTTTCACAAACCTCTTCATTAATTTTAGCTAGAAGCGTACCTGGGCTATTCATTTGCTTGGCCATCAGCCGGAACAAACTCACGGTTTTGGTCATGAGTATGGCGGCATTCATACCTTTTCCCGAAACATCGCCAAGACAAAACACCAAGCGGCCATCGTCGCGCATAATATAGTCATAAAAGTCACCAGACACTACTTTAGCGGCATGGTTAACACAAGCAATCGGCAGATCTTTCCTGTCTTGCGGCAATAGGGCTTTTTGCACTTGAGCTGCCAAGTTCATTTCTGCTTGTATCTGCTTTTGCACTCGGTCTGCCCTCAAAAATCGCCATAAAAACACAGCTAAAAATGGCACTAACCCGCTCAACAACACCGTATAGGTGGGCAACAACAAATCTAAAGTAAAACTCAGCTGGGACACCAGCATCCACCCTGCTAACCAACTAAGCCCCCAAGATAATGCCACCGCAGGTGCTAGGTACAAAGGCAGTAATATAAGAAGTAACCCAGTGACAAAAACAACCATCCACCTTACCAACGAACCCAAGGCGTCTATATTTTGACCTTGTAATATGTTGGTTGCCGCTTGGGCTTGCACAAACACACCCGGTGTAGTGGACGCTCGTGCAGTGTGATTCTCTTGATGTGGTTGGCCAAGCTGATTTGAACACTGTAAATCGAGGCGTTGAAAGCTAGCGGGAACAAGACGCTGGCTACTTAGTACCCGATCTTCTAACTCCAACACGGTACCAATAATCACACGTTTGTTAGCCAGTAGTTGAGTCATTTTTTGTGGGTCTTCGCATTGCCAAAGTTCGGCAAAAGACACATAAGGTATCGGTGTATCTACGGCAACCAAGCGCCTAGGTGTAGACTCGGTAGCTGACGTCGCCAACATAGCTGAACTAACGCCTGCCATACGCGCAGCAAAAGACAATAGACTCTGGCCGGCTACATCTTTAAAACGTGTGTCATAGCGTCTAATCACACCGTCAGAGTCGCTGTGTAGGTTTAATAAATGAACATTATTTTTAGGCCCAGCTGCCCACCGCAAAGCGGGCTGTGGTTGAATGCGTGTATTACCTAACTGCACTTCGCCCAGAGCTATTTTGTCTTGCAATGCGGCTTTACGAAGTACCGTCATCAACGGTCTATCGTATTGGGTATCGGTGAGGAATGCACTGGCACTGGTAGGCAAAACTAAGTCCAAACCAATCATTGACACCTTTGCCGTCAACAATTTATCAATCACTTGGGCAAGGTGAGGCGTCCACAGCACCCTCGGTGTTCCGGCAAACGGAGGGGTTGCATAAGTGAGCTCATCAATCGCCAATACAATAACTTGCGGCTCGGAAGCCAGCGCAGCCAAGCCGAGTGATTCCAACCCATTATTAATCCAATGGTCTACCCATACATGAAGGTCAATGGCCTGTTCGTCGTACTGCTTAGCACCCGCAGACATCATTACAGTAGCAACGCACAGAGGAATTAACACCGCAGCAATGGTTTTTTTTAGGTCTCGCATGTGGCGTAGGTGGCGCCAAAATAGTTGTCGTATCATGGTGTTTGTAACTCCCAAGGGACTAGGCTAGATGCGCTACTACAGGCGATAAGATACACTGGTACCAACGCGCCTTCGAGTTGCCGTACATATCTATTATTTTTTGTGAGAGTTAACATGTTCGCCACGCTAAAACCGTCCTCATTAATTACCGCTGGTATAACCAGCGCGTTGTTATTAATACCCAATATTGCCGTCGCAACTGCACAGTTAAGCGCCATAGTAGAGCACAGCGATCCTAGCAATACCCAAGTATCGCCATTTGAACTATTAGCTAGCGGCACTATTGTCCATTTAGGCGCCAATGAAACACTCATCCTTGGTTACTTAAGCAGCTGCCGACAAGAACAGATAACCGGCGGCACCGTGTCCATTGGCAACAGCCAAAGCAGCGTTACAAACGGTACCGTGGAAGTTGAGCTAGTCCCCTGCTCCGGTGTTGAATATAACATTGCCGACCAACAATCTCTAAGTGCGGGTGCCACCATATTCCGCAACCTGCCAGATCCTACTACAATTCCTAAACAAACCATTCACTCCACCCAACCCATCATCATGGCGCCGCAGAAACAAGGCACTATGATATTAGAACCCGACAATCTTGCCTTAGCAGTACTAGAATTTGAAACCTACAACGGCTATGTCGATTTGGCCGCTCATGACCAAAGCCTTAAAGCCGGTGAAACTTATTTTATAACTCTAGGTAAAAACTGGGTTATCTTTACCGTTGCAGAAGATGCCAACGACCAAACACAAAGCATTATTTCTCGTTTAGTGATGATGTAACCCACGCTAATAGTTAGTAAATAAGTAATCTCCACCTTGGTCGTGACCAGAAGCCGCCATGGAGCCAAAGCTTGGCCTCTGTGGCGCATTTTCACTCACCTTTTCATAGACTTCCGTGAATACCTTAAAACCTGTTCTTGGCTTCTTTTGCGTAGCCAGTGAGTTAATAAAGTGCTTGGCGAAAATGGAATGACCATCGCCACCGCCGTCTAACACTGGCTCATCGCCACCCGATGCCAACACTGTAACCGAACGACGCGAGGCAATTTGTTCAGCACTTAAGCCAGACGCAATAAACTGCTTGTTTTCAGCAAACGCGCCGGAATAACAGCTGTCTGAAACCACTTGTATGTGTCGTGCTGGAATGCGCTTTAAGAACCGGGCTAAGTCTGCGTTAGAAATCCACTTATCGGGCCTACGAACACTTGCGTCACTCGGTAACCAATAGCCTTCTCCGGTTTCGGGCATTTGATAACCGTGGCCGCCATAATAAATCAACAAATCATCGTCTGGGCCTAGGCGCTCTGCCAGATCCTGAATGCTGGCTACCATCTGCGCTTGAGTCGGATTTTCTACCACCTGAACCTCATAATTGTACAGATCGTTCAGCACCTTCGCCGTGGCGCGTACATCATTCACAGGCGTTTTTAAGTCCAATAAATCAATACGATAATCTTGCACACCAAATAACAACGCATGTTTTTTACCTCCAGCCTTTGGCAATAAACCTTCTACTTGCCCGGCTATTTCACTGTGTATAATCACCTCATCAGAAGTCACCGGGTGCTCACCATTAGACAATTGCACCGCTACAGTCTTAACCCCTATATTGGCAATAGTCTTAGCGATAAAACTGCCATCGTCTTCAATATAGGTCCAGCGGCCATTTACCCGCAATTGGGTTTGCGCACCAGCATTAACAATATTACCCGTCACCGATGCTATGCCGTGTTCGGCGCCCACTTTATAGTGGTCTAGCTGTAAACTGATGCCCGCAGCATCTGCACCTTCTACGCTTACAGCTTCTACTTGGCTGGCATCCAAGTTTACGTTACCAATACTTCGATACCCCAGGCTTGCATCCCTTGGCAGTAACAAATCTGCCGCATCTGGGTTTGTTTCCAATATGCTCAATGCTGCCGTGAGGATTTGTGTTCGGGCATGCTGGCGCATCTTTTGGTGTACAACCATATAAGTCATGGCTTGGGCCGCGGGAAGTTCCATCTGTTGCGCTAGCTCTTTCACTTGCCACTGTTCTACGGGCTCGCCTTCTGCAGTGTCTGCCAACAGGTCTACCACAGGTTTTGTTTCGGTAGTTTGAATTGCTTGTAATTCGCTTACCAGCGTGGGCGCAGACACTTGCGCTAGAGCTTGTTGCTGGTCTTGTACTGGCAAGGTACTTAGTTCCTCAACCAATACTTCTACGCTTTGACTAGTGGCAATCATTTCCACCATCATTGTTTCGGGCATAGGTTCTTCGATGACTTCGTCAGTAGCATCTTCTATGACTTCTGCCTCAACTTCTTCAGGTTCTTCTTCAACCTCATCTTCTTCTACGACCTCTTCTACGACCTCTTCTTCTAGGACTTCTTCAGACTCCTCTTCTGCGACCTCGTCTACCACTTCTTCTACGGCCTCTTCTGCGACCTCGTCTACCACTTCTTCTACGGCCTCTTCTGCGACCTCTTCTACGACCTCTTCTACCACTTCTTCTACGACCTCTTCTACGACCTCTTCTACGACCTCTTCTACGACCTCTGCGATGACTTCTTCTACGATAACTTCTTCAACGACATCTTCTACGGCTTTTACAATGATTTCTTCGGCGATTTCTTCAACTTTGTCCTGAATGACTTTTTCTGTCCCTATTTCTTCAATAGTTTCGTCTTGCGTTTCCGCTACCTTGGTTTCTTGTACCTTGCTTTCCTCTACCTTAATTTCCTCTACCTTGGTTTCTTCGATCTTAGAAAAAGCCATTGCGTCCATGTTTTCAACAACACTTTGACGCTCGGTCACTTCTTTGTTGGTTTGTGCTTTCACCAAATTCACTTGCGCTCCAGTTTCTACTGGCGACACAACGACACTAGGTTCCGATGCTGGCTCATCTTGCACCACACCATTCATTACAGTACTGCCACTAACAGCCACATTGGCTATATTCGTTATAGTTGTTGCGGTAATGCTCACATTACCAGCTACGGTAGAGGCTGCAAAATTGATGCTTGTTGCTTGTAAATTTACATTGCCAGAAGCAGTCATTCCCGCCACGTGCATAGCGCCGTATTCGACTAGATTAATATCTTTGGCAGACGGCACCGCTAATGAACCAAACTGGCTTGAGCTTTCGTCTAGATGAATATCAGCATCTGTGACAGTTAGTGACATGGCTCCCGCTATAATTTGAGAACCACTATCTGTAATGTCACCCGCAGCAGTAATGGTTAAACCACTTGCGGTAATTCCAGCTAAGTCGATGCCATTTGCGTCTACCAGCGTAACCTCGCTGGAACTTGAGATACCCACACTACTAAAGTCATTCGTTGAATAGTTCAAAACCACACTGGAAGGTGAACCATTAATCGTCAATCCACCCGTAGCCTTAATTGATCCAGAGTCGGTAATTGCACCCACCGTGGTTAAAGTTAATGCCTTAGGGCTAGGCATATCACCGTTAGCCGTCATGTCTAAATTAGCTAGGTTGATACCACCACTACCAGCGCCGCCGTTATTTAGTGTTGTAGCAATAGCAAAACCAAGTACGTTGGCCAAGTCCACATCGATTAAGCCGATTGCTGTGCTTGCACCTATAGTAAGACTACTGGCGGTGGCACTGATATTTTGTAGTTCGTATCGGTTTAAGTGCAGGCTGCCCGCACCTGAATCTAAGCCTATGGTGGTGGCGTTAGTCAGCGGTGCAATGGTCACGGCACCCGTGGTTTTAATAGAGTTGTAAGTATAAGCCGCACTGGACAAATATAAATTGTCGGTGTGAATACCAATAGCACCGGTGGTATCGTTATCACCAATATTGCCTGTGGCATCCAAATACAAACCAGCATTACCCTCGGCACCAGTTGCAGTAACATCTATAGACCCAGAAATCGTCAACAGGGAAGCACCATCAGACAAGGCAACACCTGCACTAGCGCCGCCGGTGCCGGAACCAGTGCCCGTGATCATTAGCTCACCATAGGTAGAGATAACCTCCGCGCCGCGGTGGATTCGCACACCCTTGTTTTGACCACTGCTTCCCGTTCCACCCACTCCGGTAATGTTCACGTTGCCATAGGAGGCTCTAACAGTGGTGCTGGTGCCTGAGGCTGGTCCAGTAATCGCAACGCCATCTAAATAGGAGCCGGTGGCGTCATTCCAACCATGTCCTAAAATTGACGTATTACCTTCTAAAGACTCAATAACACCATAGGTGCTACTAGTGCCTATGGCTACACCTGCTTTAGAACTTGAAGAATCGCCATAAGCAGCTGTGGTAGCCGGGCTGCTACCACCGCCCATAATTATAAAGCCACCATTGGTATTAATGCTTACATTACTGGTTTGGGCAATGTTAATACTACCGGCGCTATTGGCGTCTCTATCGGCATTGAAAGTAAGATTTAGCTTACCTGTGCTGGCCGAAATACTGCCTTCTACAGACACATTATCATTGGCTCTAAAATCAAATCCCGAAACCGAAGCACCTGTTTTAGCCAAGGCTCCGGTAATGGCCACACCACCTGAACTTGTCACCAGTACGTTGCCAGTGGCAGCTATACCGGCAATACTCGTATCGCCCGACTCAACTAAGGTGACATTCGCAGCTTGAGTCACTGCCACACTAGAAAACTGGTTGCTAGTGTCATCTAACGTCACCGAACCTTCAACGCCTGCATTAAAACTTGCTGCACCCGAAATAGTTTGAACACCGCTGTCGGTGATGTCACCTATAGCCGTAATAGTTAAGCCCGTTGCGGTAATTCCAGCTAAGTCGATGCCATTTGCGTCTACCAGCGTAACCTCGCTGGAACTTGAGATACCCACACTGCTAAAGTCATTCGTTGAATAGTCCAAAACCACACTGGAAGGTGAACCATTAATCGTCAATCCACCTGTAGCCTTAATTTGTGCAGAATCAAAAATTGCGCCCGTGGTAGTCAGTGTAAGGCTATACGGCGTGGTAATTTCTCCGCCACCGGTCATGTCTACGTTAGCTAAGCTAATACCGTCACTGCCTACGGCACCGCTGATCAGTGTAGCTGGCATTGCAAAACCTAGTGCATTGGTCAAATCTACGCTGATAAGGCCTGTGCCGGAAGATTTACCGAAGGTAATACTGCTAGTTCGCGCTTTGATATTTTGAAGTTCGGTTGCAGTTAGCTGTAAATCGCCGCTGCCGCCATCTAAGCCTATAGTGGCTGAGTCAGTAATAGGCGCAATGATCACCGCACCACCAGTGTTAATTGACGCATAAGTGTAGGCATTGGTCGACAAACCCATATTGTCTGTATGAATACTGATAGTGCCCGTGGTGTCGTCGTTACCGATAATGCCAGTACTATCTAGATATAAACCCGAGCCAGAGCCTCCTTCCAACATGCCGACAGCAGTGATATCAATTGCGCCACTCACAGTAAGCACAGACGCACCTCCATAAATGGCTATACCATCACTAGAGCCACCGGATCCAGCTCCAGTTCCAGACAAGGTCATTGCGCCTGAGGAAGAGGCTACCGCAGCGGTGATACGTAAGCCCTTGTTCTGGCCGCCGGAACCCGCGCCACCCAATCCAACGAGATTAATCGTACCCGTAGTCGAATGGATGCTTGTACTAGTGCCTGTGTTTGGTCCTAAAATGCTAATGCCATCCATGTGTGATGAAGTGGCATCATTGTGGCCTTGGCCACGAATAGAGATTGAACCCGCGTACGTTTGTATTGCAGCGTAAGTTGATGCAGAACCTATAGCTACGCCATCTCGGGTACTAGAAGAGTCGCCATAGGCAGACGTTGTAGATGGGTTAGCGCCGCCACCAATCACTAGATCACCATCTTTAGTGTTAATGTTTACATGGCTTGTATTAGCTATATTTACACTGCCGGCGTTGTTGGCATCACGATCAGAATTTAATGTAAGGTGTAATTTCCCACTTGCCGATGAAATATCACTTTCCACAGACACATTGTTATTGGCAAGTAAGTTAAAGGTAGAAGCATCGCTGCCTGTTTTGGATAATGCACTTGATACCGACACGCTGCCACTGCTCGTTATCAACACATTACCAGAGGCCGACATACCTACCAAATTGGTATCTCCAGTTTCAACGATGGTGATGTTTTTGGCTTGGGTCACTCCAATACTACCAAATTGATTACCGGCGTTGTCGATGATCACGCTGCCGGTCGTATTTGCGTTGAGGGTGATATTTCCACTGATGACTTGCGCACCGCTGTCGGTGATGTCGCCCGTAGCCGTAATATTTAAGCTAGTGGCCGTGAATGGACCAAGATCGAAAGCGTTTATATCTACTAAGGTAACGGCGCCAGAGCTTGCGCCAGCTACATTACTAAAATCACTGCCTGCGTCATCGAGAAGAACACTACCAGAGCTCTCAATAATAAGCCCTCCAGTTAACTTGAGCGGGCCAGAATCAGTGATCGCTCCAGTGGTTTGCACCGCAAATAGGGCTGGGCTTGCATAAGCACCGCCGTTGGTTTGATCAATATTAGCCAGATTAACGCCAGCACTACCTGCACCATTAGACCGCAGGCCAACCTGGCTATTAAAACCACCAAAAGTACTCAGGTTTGCGCTAATTAAACCAGTGCCAGTGCTAGAACCAATGGTAATAGCTGCAACACTGGAACTGATAGACTGAAGTTCGGTACTACTAAGGTTAAGGGAGCCGGCACCTGCATCTAAACCAATACTAGTAGCATCGGTAACCGGCTGTATGGCCACGTATCCAGTGGTAGTGATAGGGCTTAATAGATTTATAGAATCGGCATTGAAGTTGACGTTGCCAGTGGATGAACCTGTGCCAATACTTGCAGTAGACAACAATTCTAACGCATTGTCGGTACTGCCGGCGGCAACCACTCCAGTTAACTCGATATTGCCACTGGCAGAATAAATGCTGGCGCTGCTGTCTAAACGAATACCATGGTTATCGGACCCGCCGCTGGCACCGGTGCCATGCACTGTAATGGTACCTGTTGTAGAACTAATAGTTGTACCATTATCAATGCGAACACCACGGTTGGATCCACTAGCGCCATCACCTGCCACACCAACAATGTTAATTAAACCGCTGGTACTGCTAATAGTATTGTTACCCCTAAGGGTGATTCCTGTATGAAAATCGCCCGTCGAAACATCATTACGCCCTTGGCCTCGCATGGTGATATTGCCTACACCGGTGGTGATGGTAGCAGCAGCGCCGCCTATGGTTCCCATCAAGATACCCACTTCATAGTTATCGCTACTATGACCTTGGGCGTAGCCGGTATCAACGTTGTCTCCACCGCTTATAGTCAGGTCACCGCCATTAGTTGAAATACTGACATCTTTGGAGGTGCCAATTCTCACGTTACCCGCACCGTCATCGTCGCTATCTGCATGTACAATCACGCTTAATGCACCTGAAGAAGAGGTGATACTTTCCTCAATTTCGATACTATTAGCCGCCTTTAAATACAGTACAGAATCTGCGCCAGAGGTTTTGGCTAGGGCTGCGCTAACGATAATGTTACCGTCTTGGGTGCCCGTAGAACCGGTAGTAATTTGTACATTGCTGCCGCTATTTAGGGCATATACAATTTTATTGGCACTAAGGGTGGCGTCATCTTGGGTGGGAGACCACGGATTTTCATTACCGTCGCCATTATCACTCCAGTCATTGCCAGCGTTATCTATAGTGACATTGCGCGGATCCAACAACCAAGTGCCTGCTTTAGCGCCCGCTACACGGCTGTTAGCAAGCACGTCACCATGGACATCGAGGGTTTCTTTACCTGAGGTTTCAACGAAACCACCGTTACCTGCCACCGCACCACCACGGGCATCAATAGCACCATAAAATCGCGTGAATTGATCTGCCCATAAAATGGCACGCCCACCGTCTCCGCTTTCGCTCGCCGACACATCAATAGATGCGTCTGGCGCCATAAAAGCAAATTCAGCATTGCCTGCACCAAGTGTATTGCTACTACCTAAATAATTACCGCCCACATAAACGTTACCAGCATCATTCGTGCCGCTGGCATCAACCCTAGCCTCACCAAACAAACCTACGCGTTCACCATAAACATGTACGTCTCCTGCCGTTTGATTAGCCACAGTATTACTTACATCTAGAGTTCCGGTCACACTCACTGTACTGCCCGCTTCACCCAGCAATACAATTTGGCCGTTGTGCTCAGTTAAACCTTGAGCACTAATCACGCCATCCATATTAATGGCTTTATCCACAAGACCACTGGCTTGGTCTACGGTTAACCACACTCTACCGCCTGCGGCGTTAATCTGGCCATCCATATCAAGGGTAGCGGCAAGGGCAGATTCTGGCACCAAAAAGCGCACCAATTGATCACCCGCAAGGTCAATACTCACGCCACCACCGGCGGCTAACGCCACACGACCCAACCGCGCATGAATAGCGCCATTATTAACTACATAAGGAGCCACTAAAGCGGCTAAGCCAGCTTGCGCAACGGTAATAGAACCTTGGTTAATAACTTGAGCCTTGTCGTCACCGAGTTGATCAAGCACATACCGGCCGTTGGCAAAACTATTGACGAAGTTACTTTGGCTCATACCGTGGCTAGAGGCTAGCAAACTATGGACATTCACTTGAGAGTTGGCACCAAACACCATGCCATGAGGATTGATCAAAAACACCTGTCCGTTTGCAGACAGGCTGCCAAGAATTTGACTCGGATTTTGATCATGAATACGGTTAAGAATAGCCGCATTAACTGAAGGTTGGACAATACGAACGGATTCGCTTTTGCCTATATTAAAGCTAGACCAATCAACTACAGCTTGAGAGGAATTTTGTTGTAACAACAGCTGCTGATCAACCTGTGTAAGCTGCACATCACCAGAAGCAACGCCTTGCAACTGAGGCAAGGCAAGAGCCGCAATGGGGGTAAATGTCATTAATCCGCTCAACACAGCGGCTATAAACTTTCTCACAGAACTGCCCATGGACTACTCAACTCAATAACAGTGCTAGTTCTACCTTAGTAAGGCACGCCTATGCCAATAGAACCCTTGTTATTCCTACGTCCATGGAATATAAAAACACGTAACAATCACTATGAAAAATTTATTTATTTGACTAAATGAAAAAAGACTGGGCATATACCCAACCCTTTTGAGGGGTTTCTAACCCTTACAGTTCACAGACTAGGTACCACGTAGCCTGATGTACAGTTGTCATTTTCGCCTAAACCTATCAGTCGCAACTATATGTATTTAGATCGCAAAAATAAGTTCCCGTACCACCACCACTTGTTCGACAATTGCCGTTCGCCGTATTATTGGAAGCATTAATATATTGCAACCTTGTACCGCTGCCATGGTTTCTCATATTGATGGTGCTAATTGTAGGAGATCCAGAAGGTTTTAATGCAACCATAGTTAGTCTCGTACCAGACCAACTACTACTACACTGCTGATTGTAGGTCCGGTCGTCAGATGCATTGTTTCGGTAATATAGACGTGAAATGCCCCCGCTATTATATGTTGTCGGCCAGTTGCTCCAACCTTTCTTTGTCTTAACTTGTTGTTGAGTTGCCATAATGCCCCCTTTTGACAAACAACTATTCCAAAATCCAGCTCGATCGAAACTTGCAGTATATTCATTTACGGTCGCCACAGGGGCAGTACCTGGAACAGAAATTGTATAATTATAATCACGTGTATAAGCAGGCGTATAAATACCCAAACTAGCGCGCACTGTGTAGCTTGCAGTAGATGGAGTTCCACTATAAGTGTGAGTTAAAATAGCACTTGAGTTATCACTTGCCATAGCATAACCACTGGATGGGGTGGTACCCGAACTAATAGAACATGACCATTGTGAATGCGAACAAGTCGTAGGAATTGGCATGACAATTGACGTATCACACGATGCCGAAGCCAAACTCGTTGCAGACTGAGTTGCTGAAATAGCAGCAGCCACAGCCGTATGACTTTCAATCATTACACAACTAACGTAGGTAGCTGTCTGCGCACTTGTTGCCGAAGCTCCACCGCCCAATACACAAGTCGTAGTTGCTTTCGCGGCATTAAACGCGGCCAAACAACTGGTTGTGCCGTTTGAACCACAATTATTGTTTGTAGTTAAGTCTGTATAAACAGCTGCAGAAAGG
>Ga0308006_10000529_pt1 | contig 14393 bp, 8 predicted proteins | sample Neamet69_FD_203150 | JGI IMG/M metagenome (GOLD analysis project Ga0308006, IMG submission 203150) | Marine microbial communities from water near the shore, Antarctic Ocean - #69 | ecosystem: Environmental > Aquatic > Marine > Unclassified | place: Southern Ocean | collected 2014-06-07 | reverse complement strand
CCATTAATTGCTTTTGTGCCCTTTCTAAAGTCTCTAAAGAAACAGAGACATTTCCTAAGTCGTCTGTAAATTCATCTTGAAAACCTGTTCTCCTTAACTTATAAGCAGTTCTAAAGCGTTTGTATTCGCTATTATTGTTTAAATAATAATATGTTGGTGCTGCTAATGCCCCCCAAACAATTGGTACTTTCCAGTATTTTCTATTATAAACTTGCCCCATTCCTGGTAAAATAGCAGAGTAAAAAGCAGCTCTAGCTGGTGCTAAAGGTTTGTAAATTCCTCCTTTGATAAATAATTTTTCTTTTGCTATTTTTACATTCGTAGAATCTTTTTGACTAAAAAGATGCACAGAAGTTAGCAAAAAGTAAAATATTAAAAGGCTGTTTTTTGAAAACACTTATTTAAGTAAATTTTTTATGCGGTTAAAATCTTCTTCAGAATGAAAAGGAATCGATATTTTTCCTTTTCCGTTGTTACCAACAGTAACGTCTACTTTATGGCCAAAGTAATCATTGATGTCTTTTAAGCTATTTTTAACAAAAGCGGGTACTCCTTTTTTCTTTTGCTTTGTAGTTGTTCCTGTTTTAAATTTTTTAACTAAATCTTCTGTTTGTCTAACCGATAGTTTTTCTCTTAATATTTTTTCATAAATAGCCAACTGATCTTCTGTGTTGTCTATATTAATCATTGCTCTTCCATGGCCCATAGATATAAAACCATCTCTCATACCTGTTTGTAAAATAGGATCTAATTTTAACAAACGCAAGTAATTGGTTACTGTAGACCGTTTTTTACCAACTCTAGTGCTTAATTCTTCTTGTGTTAATTGAATTTCATCAATTAAACGCTGGTAAGAAAGTGCTACCTCTATGGGGTCTAAATTTTTACGCTGAATGTTTTCTACCAAAGCCATTTCTAGCATTTCTTGGTCATTCGCCAATCTAATATATGCTGGTACTGTTTTATTTCCTATTAATTTAGAGGCTCTAAATCTGCGCTCTCCAGAAACTAACTGAAATTTATTACCTTCTAATTTTCTTACGGTAATTGGCTGAATTACCCCTAACTCTTTAATAGAACTTGCTAATTCTCTAAGGGCTTCTTCATTAAAATATGTTCTTGGTTGAAAAGGATTTACATCAATAGCATCTAGTTCTAGTTCTATAATGTTGCCCACTAATTTATCTGCATTTTTATCTGTTGCAGAATTTATATTGGGCGTATCTTTTAATAAAGCAGATAATCCTCTACCTAAAGCCTGTTTTCTGGTTGCTTTTGCCATTTTACGAATTCTTTTTTATTAATTCTTGAGCTAAATTTAGGTAATTTACTGCGCCTTTACTAGTGGCATCATAATCAATAATACTTTCTCCATAACTTGGTGCTTCCCCTAAACGTATGTTTCTTCTAATAATGGTGTCAAATACCATAGAAGAAAAATGTTTTCTAACTTCATCTACAACCTGGTTAGAAAGTCGCAAACGAGAATCGAACATGGTTAATAAAAGGCCTTCAATTTCTAAATCGCCATTATGAATATTTTGAATACTTTTTATCGTATTTAGTAACTTTCCTAAACCCTCTAGAGCAAAATATTCGCATTGAATAGGTACAATTACAGAATCTGCAGCCACTAAAGAGTTTAGTGTTATTAAGCCTAAAGACGGTGCACAATCTATTAAAATATAATCGTAATCTCCTTTAACTTCGGCCAATGCCTTTTTAAGCATATATTCTCTATCTTCTTTGTCTACCAATTCTATTTCAATAGCTACCAAATCTATGTTGGCAGGAATTATATCTACATTTGGTGATGTTGTTTTTACAATAGCATCTTTTGCAGAGAGAGAATGTTCTAAAACATGATATGTTCCGCCTTCAACAGCATCTACATCTATTCCTAAGCCTGAAGAGGCATTTGCCTGGGGATCGGCGTCAATTAAAAGCACTTTTTTCTCAAGAACTCCTAAAGAAGCTGCTAAGTTTATACTTGTGGTAGTTTTACCAACTCCACCTTTCTGATTTGCGATTGCAATGATTTTCCCCATAAAAATAACTGAATTTTCTAAATGTAAATTTACATTTTTTTATGACTTTTAAAACTGTAAGATATTAAAAAAAGAATAAAATTTTAAGTTCTTTCTAATTCGCGTGTTTTAAAGGATTTGTGTAGTTGTATTTTTTAGTGTTTATTACAAAAAAAAGCCGAAGAATATCTTCGGCTTTAATTCTTTATTTCTTTGGAATATTCTTTAGTATTTCAATGAAAAATTTCCAAAATTTTTGGGTAGACGATATACTTGCACGCTCATCTGGTGAGTGAGCACCTCTAATGGTTGGCCCAAAGGAAACCATATCCATTTCTGGATAATTCTGACCTAAAATTCCGCATTCTAAACCTGCATGGCAAGCTTCAACTTTCGCTTTTTCTGAATGTAAATTTGTATATAACTTAGAAACAATTGCTAATATTTCTGAATTAATATTAGGTTGCCAACCAGGGTATTCACCTGAAAGTGTTACTTTAAAACCAGACAACTCAAAAGCAGACTTTAAGGAATTTGATAAATCTGTTTTATTTGTTTCAGAAGATGAACGTGTTAAACATCCTATTTTAATTTCGCCATTTTTTACAATAACTCTTGCAATATTGTTAGAGGTTTCTACTAAATCTGTAATATCTGGACTCATTCTATACACTCCATTAAAAGCTGCATACATAGATTTTAAGAACCCTTCTTGGGCGCCTATTTCCATTATTTTTTCTGGAAGTGTAGTCTGCTGAATGTCAATAGTTAAGTTGCTTTCTATTGTTGAAAACTCTTCTTTTATATTGTTAATAAGTGCAGTTGTTTTAGATAAGAAAGCTTCCTTAGAAATAGCGTTTATAGTTACCAACGCATCACTTTCTCTAGGAATAGCATTTCGAAGGCTACCTCCATTTATTTCAGCAATTCTTAAACCAAAGTTGTTAAAGCCATCAAATAATAAACGGTTCATTATTTTATTAGCATTTCCTAAACCCTTAATAATGTCCATCCCAGAATGGCCACCATTTAAACCTTTTATGGCAATAGTAAAGCCCATTGCTTTTTCAGAAACGTGCTCTTCCTTATATGTTCTTTTTGCTGTTACATCAATTCCGCCAGCACAGCCCATACCAATTTCATCATCTTCTTCTGTATCTAAATTTAGTAGAATTTCACCTTTTAAAATTCCGCCCTCTAAACCCATTGCACCTGTCATGCCTGTTTCTTCATCTATTGTAAACAGTGCTTCTAAATTAGGATGTTCAATTTCTGTAGATGCTAAGACTGCCATAATTGACGCAACCCCTAAGCCATTATCTGCGCCTAAAGTTGTACCATCTGCAGTAACCCAGTCTCCCTCAATTAGCATTTTAATACCTTCTTTATCAAAATCAAAAACAGTATCAGAATTTTTTTGGTGTACCATATCTAAATGACTTTGTAAAATCACGGTTTTTCTGTCTTCTAGACCTTTTGTAGCAGGTTTTGTAATAATAACATTGCCAACTTTATCTATAAATGTTTCTAAATTTAGATTTTTACCAAAATCTACCATAAACTGAATAACACGTTCTTCTTTTTTTGAAGGACGAGGAATTGCATTTAAATCTGCAAACATATTCCAAACTTCTTTTGGTGCTAAATTCCTTACTGCTGTGCTCATTTTAAGTTTTTTTATTGAAGGTCAAAATTACAATTTTCTATCTGTATTTGAAAGGTTTTAATAGTCTTTTAAAAGTTTCGGCTTCGTTAAAACAGCCCCTTTTAAAGTCTATTTCAACGAAGCCGAAAAGTAGTTCCTATAAACTAAAAGTTAAGAAATTTCAATAATACTCTCAGAAAGTTCTTTCCTCACTTTGGTTAGATCTTTCATATAATCATCTTCGGCTCTAAAGCCAACAGGTAAAACTAATACAGATTTTAGATTATGCTTTTTTAGATCTAAAATTTCATCATATTTATCGGGTGTAAAACCTTCCATTGGACAAGAATCTATTTCTAGAGATGCACAAACTGTTAATAAATTACCAAGAGCAATATAAGCCTGGTTTTTATTCGAATTATATAATTCTTCTTGTGGTCTTTTTGCAATCTCTGCAGTTAAAAACTTTTTAAAAGGATTGATTACTTCGTCTGGCGTATTTCTAATTTTTTGCACTAAATTAAAGTAGTTCTCTACTTCTTTAGTGGTGTAATTATCTTGAATACAAATAACTAATAAGTGTGAGGCTTGTAAAATTTGTTGTTGGTTCCAAGAGAATTCTATTAACTTCTCTTGAATTGCTTTGTTTTTAATTACTACTAATTTTAATGGTTGTAAGCCATAAGAAGTAGCTGTTAAATTAAAAGCTTCTTTTAAAGTGTTTATTTGGGTTTCTGAGAGTTGTTTCTTAGTGTCAAATTTTTTAACAGCATAACGCCATTTTAAGCTATCTATAATATTCATTCTTCTTGTTTTGAAATGCAAAAATAAGAGAATATTATTACTTACTATAAATGTGTAATTATATAAACTTATGGAAGTATCAATTTTTTTGTACCTTGAAAGTAAAAAGCATGAATGAAGATTTTTTACAGTATGTATGGCAATATAAAATGTTTTCTAAGGTAGATTTTAAAACAACAAATAATGAAGAATTAACTATTTTAAAGTCTGGTTTACATAATAAAAATGCTGGACCAGATTTTTTAAATAGCCAATTAAAGATTGATGACCAAACTTGGATAGGGAATGTAGAAATTCATTTAAAAGCTTCTGATTGGTATTTGCATAAGCATGAAACGGATGCAAATTATGATGCTGTTATTTTGCATGTGGTCTGGGAAAATGATGCTGTTATTTTTATGAGAAATAACAAGCCAATACCAACTCTAGTTTTAAAAGATTTTGTGGATGAGGCTGTTTTAAAGAATTACAGAAATCTATTTTCTAAAACAACAAGTTGGATTCTTTGTAAGGATACCATTATGGCAGTAGACGATTTTACTTTTTCTAATTGGAAAGAGCGTTTGTTTTTTGAACGATTAGAACGGAAGTCTGAAGAAATAAATAATTTACTACAACATGAAAACAATAATTTTGAAGCTGTTCTGTTTCAATTACTATTTAAGAACTTTGGTTTAAAAGTAAATGGTGATGCTTTTTTACGATTGGCACAGTCTGTAGATTTTTCTGTAATTCAGAAAATATGCTTAGATGAAAATAAGTTTGCTGCTTTGTTATTTGGACAAGCAGGCTTTTTAGAAGAAGATATTCAAGATGAGTACTCACAGCAATTAAAAAAAGAGTACACTTATTTACAGCATAAATTTAAGATAGTCCCGATTCCTAAAAACGAGTTTTCTTTTTTTAGAATGCGGCCTAATAATTTTCCGACTATTAGAATAGCTCAGTTAGTTTCGCTGTTTCATAAATATCAAAATTTATTTTCTAAATTGATAGAAATAAATAATCTTAAAGGTTTTTATGAATTGTTTGGGGTTGCTGTAAATCCATTTTGGCAAACACATTATAATTTTGAATCTTTATCTAAAAAATCAGCTAAAAAACTGACAACTTCATTTATAGATTTGCTAATTATTAATACAATTATACCTTTAAAATTTTTATATCAGAAGAACAGAGGGGAAGTAAATACGGCGTCTTTTCTAGAATTGTTAAATAAGATAAAACCAGAGAAAAATAGTATTATTTCTAAATTTCTTGAAATTGGAGTAGGCTCTAAAAATTCATTTGAAACCCAAGCTTTATTAGAACTTAAAAATAGTTATTGCGCACCTAAACGTTGTCTAGAATGCGCAATAGGTAATGCTATTTTAAAAAGATAAGACTCAGTTTAGATAAGCTTCTTTTTCTTTTAATAAAGACTCTTGTATTTTTCTGGATTAGATTCGTGCATAATATCATATACTTTTTCAAAAATATCTTCTGCAGATGGTTTAGAGAAATAATCTCCATCGGTGCCATAAGCTGTTCTATGCGCTTTTGCTGTTAAAGTACAAGGTTTGCTATCTAAATATTGGTAGCCATTTTGTTTTTCTAAGATTTCTTGTAAAATGTAAGCAGAGGCTCCTCCCGGAACATCTTCATCTACTACTAATAGCTTATTTGTTTTTGCTAAACTTTTAACGCAATCGCTATTCAAATCAAAAGGCAGTAAACTCTGTGCATCAATAATTTCTACATTAATGCCTTCTTGTTGCAGTTCTTTAGCCGTTTCTTCAATAATTCTTAAAGTAGAACCATATGAAACTATAGTAATATCTGTACCTTCTTTTACCGTTTCTACGACACCAATTTTTGTTTTAAATTCAGCTAAGTTTATTGGCAGTTCTTCTTTTAATCGGTAACCATTTAAACATTCTATAACTATGGCTGGTTCATCACCTTCTAACAATGTATTATAAAAGCCAGCTGCTTTTGTCATATTTCTTGGCACTAAGACGTGTATTCCACGAACATTGTTTATTATTCCTCCCATTGGAGAGCCTGCGTGCCAGATACCTTCTAATCTGTGGCCACGGGTTCTAATAATTAAAGGTGCTTTTTGCTTTCCAAAAGTTCTGTAATGAAGTGTTGCCAAATCATCACTCATTATTTGAAGCGCATATAATAAGTAATCTAAATATTGTATTTCTGCAATTGGTCTTAAGCCACGCATTGCCAAACCTATTCCTTGTCCAATTATGGTTGCTTCTCTAATTCCTGCATCTGCAACTCTTATTTCTCCATATTTTTCTTGTAGTCCTTCTAAACCTTGGTTTACATCTCCAATAAAACCTGCGTCTTCTCCGAAAATAACAACTTCTGAATGTTTTTTTAAGATAGCATCAAAATTATCTCTCATTACAACCCTTGCATCTACTAAGTTTTGGTTTTGCGCGTATACTGGTTTCTTCTCTTCAACGTTTAATGCACTGTACTTGCTTTCGCTTAATAAGTAAGAGGAATATTTAGTAGCTGCGTCTTTAACAGTTGCTTTAATATAATTTTGTAGTGCTGTTTTCTCTGCAAATGTTTCTTCTTTTAAATATCGAAGTGATTTTCTAGCAGCAATTAAAATATCTTTTATAATTGGTTCTGATATTTTTTCTAAATCGTTTTTATATTTAGTTATAAAGGCACCATTTTTACTTTTCTCTGCAACTCTGTGTAGTAATTTTACAGCAATTTCTGTTTCCCCTATTAATTCATTATTATAAGCGTTCCAAGCATTTCTCTTTGCTGTGGTTACGGTTTTTTTAGCTTCTTTTTCTAAGATAATTATTTCTTCTTCAGAATCTACAAAACGCAAGGTTTCTCCAGATGCTGTTTTTAATTCAAAATCTAATATCCATTCTCGCATTTTTTCTAAGCAATCATGGTCTTTTTCCCATTGAAGTCTTTCTTTACCTTTATATCTTTCATGAGAACCAGAAGTTGAATGACCTTGGGGTTGTGTTAATTCTTTTACATGAATTAAAACAGGTACATGTTGTTCTCTTGCAATTTTTTCAGCCTTATTGTAAACGTCAATTAATTGAACATAGTCCCAGCCATTTACTACAATAATTTCATAGCCATTAGAATCATTTTCTCTTTGAAAACCTTTTAATATTTCAGAAATACTCTCTTTTGTAGTTTGGTGTTTTGCATGCACAGAGATTCCGTATTCATCATCCCAAACACTAATAACCATTGGTACTTGTAAAACACCAGCAGCATTTATTGTTTCAAAAAACAAACCTTCACTTGTACTTGCATTGCCAATTGTTCCCCAAGCAACTTCATTTCCTTTATTAGAAAAATTATTTAAATGTTGTACACTTTTTTCGTTCCTGTAAATTTTAGAAGCTTGCGCTAAGCCTAGTAAACGAGGCATTTGTGCAGCTGTAGGAGAGATGTCTGAACTAGAATTATATTGTTCTGTAAGGTTTTTCCAGCTACCATCTTCGTTAAGACTGTGTGTAGCAAAATGACCACCCATTTGTCTGCCAGCAGACATTGGTTCTATTTCTATATCTGTATGCGCATATAGCCCCGCGAAAAATTGTTGTGCTGTAAGTTCTCCAATCGCCATCATAAAGGTTTGATCTCTATAATAACCAGACCTAAAATCTCCTTTTTTAAAGGCTTTTGCCATGGCCAATTGTGGCACCTCTTTTCCATCACCAAAAATACCAAATTTGGCCTTTCCTGTTAATACTTCTCTTCTTCCAAGTAAACTACACTCTCTGCTAACTTTAGCTATTTTGTAGTCGTTTAAAACTTCTTCTTTAAAATCTTTAAAAGAAACTTCTTTTTTATCTTGAATCAGCGTTTTCTGCGACATTATTTCTTGATTTAGGCTTTTGCAAAGATAGTTTTTTTAGTTGATATTTAGATATATAAATATTTGTTAAATATTTATCAATAAAATAGACTAAAAACACTATTTAATTGCGAATAATGTAATAAAAGAGTTCTGTTACTTTTGAGTGTTTAATTTTTTATAAGAAACCTCTTCTAAAAAAATTATAAATACTATTTAGACTTCCGGTAAAAGTAAACCTTATATTTTGTGGATAGGATTCTTGTGAAATTTCCCAGCCATTATTTGAGTATAAAGGAAAATAGAGCTCAAAAATATTATGAACAAAATTTAACCTAATACCGTTTTCATAACCAAAAAATAGTGGCTCTTTTTTATTTTTTAGAAATGCAACATCGTGGTAGAATTCTACCCAACGCCATAAACCAATACTAGAGTTTAAGGACAGCATAAACTGGTTTGCAAATCTTGTAGGTAAAACAGATTTAAAACCACCTTCGGTAATAATGTATTGCTGACTAAAGAGACCAGAATCTTCTGACCGTCCAAAATAATTTAATTGAAACATGTAATCATTTGCTCTGTCTAAACCAAAGCTAAAATAATCTCCTTTTGAATTATTCTCAATAAATCCGCCTGCAAAAACTCTAAAATCTAATTGTGTGTCTTTAGAACTTAATTTTCTATATCTGTAATCTAAAGAAATTTTAGAAAAGCTTGTGGCAATTTCTGTATTTACATTAAAGCGAGTTTCTTCAATAATATCTGGGTTAATGTAATTATAACAGAAGCTTAGTACGCTGTAATTGTCTTGTGCAGTCTTAATTGCTGAAGGAATTATTTCTTTATTAATATGTACAATTTTAGCTGTAAAAGATTTACTTGTTGCATCTCTTAGAGACTTTCTTTTAAATTGAATATCTACATACGGCATAAATGAACTATAAGAGAGCTCAGGAGCATATTGTAATGTGTTACCAGCAAGACCATAAGAAATTTTGTAAATACTAGTGTCTTCAAAAAATTGATCATATAGTAATGAGAAAGAGCCGTTTAGCTTGTTGCTTTTAGTGGCATAACCAGGTGATAATTTATAGGTTAAATTTCTTTTAATTAAAGGTTTGTTGTGCAATTTTACTCCTAAAATTAAGCCATCATAATAATTAAAGCTAATTTTAGGTTGATAAAATATTTGATTATAGTTTAGTGCTTTTGCATCTTTAATGAAAGATAGCTTTAATGGTTTGTTAAAAAAATGAGCATCTGTATTATAGTAATTATCTAATGTATTGTATTCTGGGTATATGTTCTCATAATTTAAAACTAACTGATCAAATGAACCTTTTTGAATAGTTGTAGTTAGCGTATCATTAATATTCGAAAACCATTTTTTGTATGTTATTTTATTGTTTTTTAAGCCATAAAGTACAATTGGTGCAGTAATATTACGCTTGTTTTTAATGGTAACTTTTAGGCTATCTTTTGTTTTGGTTACTTTTTTAATGGTATAATCTATCTTTTTATTTGTTTTCAGATAGTCCTTAAAAAACCAGGCAATATCTTTATTGGTGTTTTTAGATAATATATTTTTAAAATCTGAAGTTTTTGTAACGAGAAGGCTGTTTTTTTGATAAAATTCTTTAATACTTTGGTTTAAAACAGCTTCGCCTAAATAGCCTTTTAAGTAATTAAAGCCTAAACCTGCTTTGTATTTACTAACAATTTTTCTATTAAAATTAGAGAGAGAATCTGCAGATGTATTTAAAGATTGGTCTAGAAATTTTCTAGCCGTATATTGGTATACAAAAGGGTACTTATCATTAAATTCTAATTTAGAAACTTCAGCTCTTTTAAGCAACCAGGTATCAGCCGCTTTTCCTAAAAGTTTCATTTCTGGATAGAATTTATTTACATATTCTATCATTAAATAATTTTGTAAACCGTCTATTAACCAATAATCTTTTCTCTCATTTACAAGTAGGGTTTGTTTTATGTATTTTCTAGAGAGTGCTTTAAACAAGGTTAAATCATACTTAAATACATCAGAAAAAGGTCTAATAAAACTTGGCAATTGATTTAAGCCATAAATTGGGTTTTTATTATGCATTACCTTATCAATTAAAATTTTATCGATTGGTAAATTGCCCAAATATGTTGTTAAAAATTGTAGTTCTCTATTTAAAATATCTTTCGTTAAATTGTTTTTTAGATCTTTGTTTAAGATATCTGTTTGTATTTCATGCGCAGCTGTTTTAAACTGTTTAAAGGTATTTTTCTTCTGAATATATACAAGTACATCTTTTTCATTTTCTCCAAATAAATAAAATATATTTTGGGTCTTAGTACTTTTTTTTGATTGTTTTAAACTACTTGTTAAAGTAAATTCTTTAGGTGCTTTAAACTCAATATTAAATGAAGTATAGTCTTCAAATAAATCATCTAAGTTTAAATTGCTCATTAACTGCCATTTTTGGTTATAAATTGCGGGTGTTATATACCAATACCTCAGTTTGTAGCCATTTTTATGGAATCCATAACCCGTAAATTTAGCATTTGGTATTTTTGTAACATACGTTATATTTATAACAACGCTTTCTTTTGGTTTTAAAGCAGTTTTTAGAAATAGTTGAACAATATCTCTCTTGTTTTCTAGCTCTTTGTAACTAATATTATTATAATTAATAGAAATATTTTTAATTTCAGAAGCCCCAAGATCTTCTTCTTTTGCAAAATATAAATCTTTTTTAAAATCTTCAATAAACCTTTTAGACAGCGGGGTTTTTCGATCTTTAAAACTATTGGCCCAATTATGAAGAAAAATATGATTTAAGGTTTCATCGGAGTTGTTGTAATACACAATTTCTTGCTGAATCTTTAACTTGTTTCCATCTGTATTTAAGATAGCTTTAATGTTTATTGCATTTTGTTGCGCAAAACTAAGGCTGCCAAATGAAAAAAATAGTGTTAATATGTAAAGAAGATTTTTCAATAAAAGGTTACTTGTAATAGGTTTAAAATTAAACGCTCCTAAAAAACATAGGAGCGTAATAAGCGTATTAAAATTTAGAAGTTAGGCTTGAATTGGTATTTATCATAAAATTTATTAATATGTTCTAAAGCTTCATCTGCCGTATCTACAACTCTAAATAAATTTAAATCTTTTTCGCTAATGTTTCCTTCTTCTAAAAGGGTGTTCTTAATCCAATCTAATAAGCCTCCCCAAAATTTGGTACCCACTAGAACAATTGGAAAACGACCAATTTTATTCGTCTGAATTAATGTAATTGCTTCGAAAAGTTCATCTAAAGTTCCAAAGCCACCAGGCATTACAATAAAACCTTGCGAGTATTTTACAAACATTACTTTTCTAACAAAAAAGTAATCGAAATCTAAACTTTTTCCTTGATCTATCCAAGGGTTGTCGTGTTGCTCAAAAGGTAGTTCTATATTTAAACCAACAGAAGTTCCTTTTCCCCTATGTGCGCCTTTGTTACCAGCTTCCATAATACCAGGTCCACCACCAGTAATAACTCCATATCCATTTTGTGTTAATTTAAAGGCAACTTCTTCTGCTAACTTATAATAAGGATGGTCTGGTTTTGTTCTCGCAGAACCAAAAATAGAAACACAAGGGCCTATTTTACTTAGTTTCTCGTAACCTTCTACAAATTCTGCCATTATTTTAAAAATAGCCCAAGAATCGTTTGTTTTAATTTCGTTCCAAGTTTTTGTTTGTAATTTTTCTTTTATTTTTCTATCATCATTCGTCATAATCTGTTTGTTTTTAACTTTACTTATTAGAAAAGAGAAGCTGGCTAAAGTAGTAATTTCTTTAAAAACTTAGCAGTATAACTTTTTTTATGTTTAGAAACTTCTTCTGGTGTTCCTGTAACTAATATTTTTCCACCTTTTTTTCCGCCTTCCATACCTACATCAATTACATAATCTGCTAACTTTACAACATCTAAATTATGTTCTATTATTAGTACTGTATTTCCTTTATCTGCCAGTTCATTTAAAACACCCATTAAAACTCTAATATCTTCAAAATGAAGTCCGGTTGTAGGCTCATCTAAAATATAAAAAGTATTTCCTGTATCTCTTTTAGAAAGCTCTGCAGCTAGTTTTATTCTTTGTGCTTCACCTCCAGAAAGGGTGGTAGATTGCTGCCCTAAGGTAATGTAGCCTAGGCCAACATCTTTAATTGTTTTTAGTTTTCTATGTATTTTAGGAATCTTAACAAAGAAATCTGTGGCATCTTCTATGGTCATATTTAAGATGTCTGAAATAGATTTTCCTTTGTAACGAATTTCTAAGGTCTCTCTATTAAAGCGTTTTCCTTGGCAGGTTTCACATTCTACTTGCACGTCTGGTAAAAAGTTCATTTCTATAACTCGCACGCCACCACCTTGGCAAGTTTCGCATCGTCCGCCTTTCACATTAAAAGAGAACCTTCCTGGCTTGTAACCACGAATGGCTGCTTCAGATGTTTTTGCAAACAAGCTTCTAACTTCATCAAATGTTTTTGTGTAAGTTGCAGGGTTTGATCGTGGAGTTCTACCAATTGGAGATTGATCGATATCAATTACTTTATCTACATGCTCTAAACCTTCAATTTTTTTATAGGGCATTGGCTTTTTAACGCCTCTATAAATATGAGCGTTTAAAATAGGATATAAAGTTCCGTTAATTAAAGTAGATTTTCCACTTCCAGAAACGCCAGTAACACAGATCATTTTTCCCAAAGGAAATGTTACAGAAACATTCTTTAAGTTGTTACCAGTAGCACCAGAAAGTGTAATGGTTTTTCCGTTTCCTAAGCGTCTTATTTTAGGAATTTCAATCTTTTTTCTGCCGGTAATATAATCTGCAGTTAGTGTTTTTTGTTTTTTAAGTTCTTCAAAGGTTCCTGCAGAAACTATTTCTCCACCGTATTTTCCTGCACCCGGACCAATATCAAAAACAAAATCTGCTTTTTCAATCATATCTTGGTCATGTTCTACCACTAAAACAGAATTACCAATATCTCTTAATTTAACTAAAGAATCTATTAATTTCTCGTTATCTCTTTGGTGTAAACCAATACTAGGCTCGTCTAAAATATATAAAACACCCACCAATTGAGAGCCAATTTGTGTGGCCAACCTTATTCTTTGTGCTTCCCCTCCAGAAAGCGATTTAGAGGTTCTGTCTAGAGTTAAATAATCTAAACCTACATCTACTAAAAACTGAATTCTAGTGCCTATTTCTTTTAATATTTCAGAAGCAATTATCAATTGTTTTTTTGATAAATCTTTTTCAACGTTTTTAAACCAGTTTGCCAATTCTGTGACATCCATTTGTACTAAATCGCTAATATTTTTATCCGTAATTTTAAAGTGAAGTGCTTCTTTCTTTAATCTTTTTCCGGTACAAGAAGAACAAGTAACTTCATCCATAAAGCCTTTTGCCCAGCGTTTTATAGAAGTACTTTCTGCATTGTTATATTGGCTGTCTATAAAGGCAATAATACCTTCAAAATCTATTTTATAATTTCTACGAACGCCTACAGTTTTAGATTCAATTTCAAAAGACTCATTACCACCATTTAATATAATTTCTAATGCCTCTTTTGGTATATCTTTTATTGCGTCTGTTAGTTTAAATTTGTAGCGCTCTGCAATGTTTTCAATTTGTTTAAAAATCCAACTATTTTTCTGATCACCTAAGGGAGCAATTCCGCCATTCTTAATGGAGACAGTAGTATCTGGAATTACCTTTTTTAAGTTTATTTCATTTGTAATACCTAAACCGTTACAACCAGTACAAGCGCCTTTTGGTGAGTTAAAAGAGAACGTATTTGGTTCTGGGTTTGGATAGGCAATGCCTGTTGTTGGGCACATTAATTCTCTACTAAAATACCTAGGATTGTTTTCATCAACATCAATAACCATTAAAATGTTATTGCCAGAGTATAAAGCTGTCTTTATAGTTTCTTCTAATCGTTTTTCTACAGATGTATTTATAGCCAATCTATCTATTACAACCTCAATGTCATGCATTTTATAACGGTCTAGTTTCATGCCTTTTTCAA
>Ga0308006_10000511_pt1 | contig 14620 bp, 13 predicted proteins | sample Neamet69_FD_203150 | JGI IMG/M metagenome (GOLD analysis project Ga0308006, IMG submission 203150) | Marine microbial communities from water near the shore, Antarctic Ocean - #69 | ecosystem: Environmental > Aquatic > Marine > Unclassified | place: Southern Ocean | collected 2014-06-07 | reverse complement strand
CCATTTAATGAGCATACGTACCAGCAAGCACCCTATCAGGATTGTTCTAGGACAGACTATAAGACGCTCTTGTCTATAATGCCAGAGTCTATTGATTGGTCTAAGCTTTCAGAGTATGAGAGTGAGGATAACACTGCAGGTAGTCAGACACTAGCATGCTCTGGTGTCTCATGTGAGATAGTAGATTTAGTATGACCTATGTAGTCTTAGGCACATCTAACTGTGAGTTTTGTACTAAGGCAAAGCACTTGCTACGCAAAGAGGGGGTAGGCTTCACAGCCTACTCTCTTGACTCACCAAGTAGTAAGTGGTTGTTGACACTTATAAAAGAGGCTGGTATGAAAACTGTACCACAAATCTGGGATAGCAGAGGTGCCTACGTAGGTGGCTTTACAGAGTTAATTCAACATTTAGAGAAGGAAACCTAGTGTATGTATTAGTTTTAATAGCTTATATTTCAGGAGAAGTCCCCGTCATTCGAGGCTCTCCTTTTTTATATTCCACATATGCTTCCTGTAATAGGGCAGCAATAAATGTAATAGACCAAGTGTATCAGGGTGTACCTGCCATTATGGAAAACACACCAAAGGTTGTTCACGTATGTGCAAAAGTACCAGAGGAAGCATAATGCCAACACAAGATATATATAAAGAATGCAGGGAATGTAACGCAATACTAACTAAAGATAATTGGGTTACTTCTTTTAGGGAAAGTGACAATAGGTCATGCAAGGATTGTTGGAATAAGCATCATAATAGTAAAACCAATAAGAGGCACAACCCACTTAGCATGTATGTAAATGGTAGGTATATATCTCGTAAGCACCCCTTGTACAAACCTGGAAACTATAAAACTTTTAATGATGCAGCCTTTGAGGGTACTTATAAGTTAGATAACATTAAAGAGGGTTACGTATACGCTATCACTAACAAAGCTTGGCCTGATTGGGTTAAAATAGGCATGGCTATTGATGCAGAAGATAGGCTCAATTCATATCAAACCAGCAGTCCTATGCGTGACTTTGTGTTAGAACATTGTGTTGCATCTAATGAAAGACGCAAGGCAGAGAAGGAAGCCCACACTAGGGTACTACCTTTGTCACTTGACTCCAAAGGTGAGTGGTTTAGAATACCGTTACAACAGGCAATAACAATACTGGATAACTTAAATGAATACGGACACACTAGAGCCACCAAAAAAGCAGACCCGATCCAGAAGGAAGACGACATACAAGGGAGCCTCTTCTAAGCCTATATCAGGTATAGTTCCTAAGACAGTAAATCAAGGAAAGCTTATTGATGCTATTTCTAATAGCAAACAGGTGTTGATCCTTGGCCCAGCTGGTACTGGTAAGACCTACGTTACAGCTACATGTGCAGCAGACTTGTATACTCTCAAAGAGATTGACAAGATTGTTATTACACGACCTCACGTAGCTGTAGGTAAAGACATTGGGTTCCTGCCGGGCACACTTGAAGAGAAGGCTCAGCCTTGGGCATTGCCTGTGCTGGACGTACTGGTTAAACATCTAGGTCGTGGTACTGTTGATACAGGCCTTAAGTCTGGTAACATTGAAGTAGCTACACTGGCACTCATGCGTGGTCGTAGCTTTGATGATGCATTCATTATTGTAGATGAAGCGCAGAACATTGAGATCAGTGAAATCAAGATGCTGTTGACTAGGGTAGGGGAAGGCAGTACTATTGTACTCAATGGTGATATTCAACAGTCTGATCTTAAGGGTACATCTGGCCTAGCTAAGGTCATCCACCTCTCTAAGAAGTACATGTTAGATGCACCAGTAGTTGAGTTTGGTATTGATGATATTGTGCGTAGTGGTATCTGTGCAGAGTGGGTCAAGGTGTTTATGAAGGAAGGCCTGTGAAACTAGAACAAGAAGCCAAGGCGCACGTAGAAGGCACACGCATTAAGTTCTATGATGAGTTAGCTAAGAATACAGAAGAGATTGAATGTTTTATTAACAAGCAACTCTGGACTAGTCATGAAAAAGATAAAGCTCTAGAGCATCTAACTGCCTTCGTGCTTTGGTCTAAACATTGTGCCAAGAAACACGGTATAAGATAACAAAAAGGGGCCGCTTAGTGTGGCCCCTCTTGCTTTACTCCATTGCTAAGTAGTAATTGATTAACGTGGTTATCTTAACATCTTTCTCACGTTGATCCATGTCTGTTTCTTCTTTTATACCATCAATGCTTTCTTCTATTGTCATGCCCTCATATTCCGTTCCTACAGCATATCTCTGAAACATAGGACCCCTAGTCTTACGCTCTGCAGGTCCAATCGCCTGTAAGCGACCTCTAGTCCAGTTTATGTAGTCTCCTTGGTATGTAGGATCAGCTGCAGCAAGAGCCAAATTGTCACGTGCATTCTTACGTGCCAAGCTTACATAATCTTTTATACCCATAACGCCTACGTTTGATGTTACGTCATTGCTCCCTGTAAGAAGTAGTTTCTTTTCTTCTACAGTAGCGGATTGATACAGCGTAGAGTTAATTAGTTTCTTCATCGCATCTAATAGATGGCCCTGCATAGACTGCTCGGCTAGGATAGCGACTGCAGGGTTCTTTTCACGATACGGGTTATATATTTTGAAGGGGTCTAACTGAAGCTTTACCATCTCCCTTTGTAATATATTAGCGCGAGGCTTGCCTGAGATACCCAGTATCTGTTTTAGGAATGGGTTTGTAGCACGTAGAGGCCCTTCACCAAAGATGTCCATACGAATAGCATCATAGCCTTGATCCTTATTTTCTGCATAGTCAAGCTGGAAGGTGGCACGTGTAGAAGACTTAAAGAACTCTAGATAGCCCTCCATCTTCTTAACGTCCATTTTAATACCTGACATTTCATCCAGAGTATTAGCCATAGTGGAGGTATTAAAGTCAGGTAGCTGACGTGTTATACGCTGGTAAGTAGACATTGCCAACTCAAAAGGCCCTGAGGATTCCAACAAGCTCACTGTAGCGTCCCTTGTCTCTGGAAAGTAAGAGGCCCTTGGATCAAGTTGTCCATAGAAGTCCTTTACTACCGCTGCAGGATAAGTGAAGGCACTAAACGTATCCCCCACCCAATCATAGAATGCTTTATTATCCCCTGTCTCTGCCCATCGTATAGCTTTATCTACGGCTGTACCACTTGGTCGGAACTCTGTACCTACGGTGATCTTTAAAATGTCCTTCTTAATCTCGCTATTAGCCTTAACTTCATGCCCACCTTGGATACGAGCTACTAGATTTGCTAGATAGGCATGCATAGCACCTGGCCCTAATGCAGCCTGTGCATCATAAGTCTGACCATCATCTGTTTGACCATTGAACCACTGTAGGTCATTTGCAATGTTATCTTTTTGTACGTTATACAAAGCACCAAACATAGCAGCACCAGTTGCAGCCTTGCCAAACTCTTCATCAGCAATCTTACGTCCTGTACCTAAACGGCGTATAAGAGTTAGACCTGTGTAGTCACTAATAAACTTAGCCTGTGAAGCCATGTACCTTGGAAAAGGTATAAGCAAAGTTAGACCACTCTTGTTGATAGTATCTACAATCTTTTTAGTTATCTTGCTTTCTGCAGAGGAGCCTTTACTGCCAAACTTACGCTGGAAGGTAAACGCTAAGCTTTCATCAAGAGCTTCTGTAAGCATCTCATTTGATATGTTACCTAAACGACCTGCTTCCATCTCTTTGAGCAGACTACTGCCCTTAGCTTTAAACTGTCGATCAAGATTACCAGCTATAACGGCCTTCTTAAACGTGTGGTCTGACATGGTGTTAAGCGTGTTGAACCCTTTACCCATCCTAGCTAGTACAGAGTTTGATACAAGTGAACTCTCTGCCATTGCAGCATCCTGAAATACACGTGATAGTGTCTCTGGTGCATCCTGTTGTAGTATCTTAATCATAGCTTCAGCTACGGCATTGTCCTTAGTAAGGTAGTTAAAGGTATCTACTGTACCTCTGAATGAAGACAAAGCCTCTCTACCACGCCCTGTAAGAAGTCGAAAGATACCAGTATTAACTTGGTCAAGCATATCAATGCCTGTCATAGCTACACCAAAGATATTGTTTCGCATGGTTGTAGCAACCTGAGAAGTCATAAATGCACGTCTAGCTGATTCAACTTCCTTGAAGCCACGCCAAGCCTTACCTGCAATGCCATGCCCTGCATTTGCACCAGCATCCAGAGCTTTTTTAGCTTCTTCAGCATCTACGGTAGACATACCTGAATTATACAGACGTTGTATATCATCAGAAAAAGACTTAGCATCCATAGCACCAACAAGCTTAGCACCGCCCTTTCTAACTAGCTTAGACTGATCAGCCAGTATCTTAGCAGCTTCTGATACTTCTGCTGCATACACTGCAGAAAGCTGGCGGTTACTTAAACCAAAGTCAGCTGCAATCTTAGTAAAGATATCGCTGTTACCATTCTCATCAATAGTCCTAGCAAGCAATTCAGTAATACGCTGCCCTGACTCAGGCTTTACGCCAAGTTGCTTAGATAGTTCAAAAGAGGCAGCAGTAATGCGGCGAAGAGTAGATCGCTCTAAACCTCCTATAAGTCCATCAGGTAATGTTTCACTAAGAATGTCATGCTTTGCTTTCATACCCTCTTTAACAAGTGCAGGGTCAATAGCTTTAAGGAGCCTATCCGTAGTGTATGTCATCCTCTTCTTGCCCTCTGCTGTAGATAGGGCATTCTTAATTGCTTTCTCAGTATTAACGTTAGCTACTTTTAATGCTTCTACATTAGCCTTTCGACCTAAATCAAGGGTATCAACTAGGCGCTTAGCTGCTTTATTACGCCGAGCAGCAGGTACAGCATAAGCAGTTGCACCTATACCTGCACCAAAATACCCAGCCATGGCAACGTTACCCATATTAACATCATAGTCTTCGCCAATCCCTTTACCTGCTGACTGCTTTATACGCTCTAGTCCTAGCTGAGAGCCAGCCGCCATAGAGCCATCAATAGCACCAACCATAACAGATCGTCCGATCAGCTTGTTAGCAACCTTACGTACAGCCTGATGAGCACCAATCTTTGTAGCCTGTACAGCTGCACCACCAGCGCCACCAGTAAATGCACCAGCAGCTACAGAGAGATAGGTGGACGGGGCAGTAAAAATACCTTTAGCGTAGTCGAATACCTTCTCTCCACCACGATCCAGCAGTCCTTCACCTTCTGCATTGTCAAAGCTAAAGAGTAATCGACCATAAGCCTGACGGTCAGCCTCAGGAGCCTGTTCATCATTCACGAAGTACAAATCCTTAGCCATAGTGACTTCATTCATTGTACCCATACGGAAGTGTTCTAGCACCTCATCTACAATATCATCAGGTGTATACTTGCTTAGGTCTTCATTAGTCATTCCCTTACGGTTACTCTTAAGAAATGTTAAAGCGTCTGAAAGAAAATCCCGATCCATCTTTAGATCAGAAACCTTCTTACCCTGCATTTTCTCTGGGGTATAATAGTCCATTGTAGCTCCGATTGTCTTTATTTAGAAGGGAAACGTTTTACAAGTGTTTCAAAAAGATTCTTAGCTTCATAAGACCTTAATTGGCCACTGCTATCTGGGAAGTTCTTTTTAAACCAAGTTTGTGCAGTTTTCTCCGACTTGAATGAGAGGGGGTTCTTCCTGTTCTGTATTAAGGCTTCCAAGAATACATCCTCATATACTTTTATTACAGTACCTTTAGGTCTAATCCAGAACTTATCTTCTGTATCTTCTACAAGTACGGCTGCTTCTATAGCAGGGTCGCGTGGCCCTTTTGTATTAGGTCTAGACACTGTACCAACTCTATCGCTACTGTCAACTGTCTCAACTATAGGCGCTAGTTCAATCGTCTCAGATACAGACTCTGGTTGAGGTGGTAGAAACTGCGTTTCACGCATAAGTGCACCGTCAAAAATCTCTCCTTCTAAACCTGAATCAGCTGCTGTATTCATAGGAAGCGTTTCGGATTGTTTACCACGCTTAGGTTTAACTACAGGTGGTTCACCGCCTATTATATCAAGAAACTGCCTTTTAAGTTCATCTAATGCAACTAGTCTGTTTTTCATATCGGGTCTTGTCATTATCTTTTCTTCAAGTGTCGGACCAGCGAGTACCTCTGCTATGCTAGCAATGGCTGCTAAGGGGTCTTTGACTACCTCAACAACATTACTTATGGCATTATCAACACCCTCATTAACACTGGATTCAAAGGCCTTAAGCGTAGTATTGAAACTTTTTACTTTTTCAAATACTTGCGGAGCTAATCTCTTAGGTAGTTCCCCTGTCCTGTCTATAATAGCCTGATTAAGCTCTTCTGTAGTATTAATATCAAAACTAAGCCCTGACAACCCAGTACCGAGGCCTTTGAAACCTCTTATTCCTCCTGATCCAGGTGCCATCAAGGCTTTAATAACAGGACCAGCACCCGTGCCTTCTGCAGCATCCTTACCCGCCTCTATAGCCCTTGCTGAAGATGTTCCAACACCTATAAGGTCTGTTACAACAGAAGCATAGTCTGTCCATGTAACCAGTCCATCTACTGTCTGAACACCTTCATCTGTAAATATCTCATCTTCTAACACACTTTGGACTTCTGCTTGAACTGCAGCAGGTACTTCCATATTAGTTTGTGATTCTACATAATCAGACCAGCCTATCGCAGCAATTTCTGCTGATCTAGCTGCGTAAAACTCACCCTGTTTATCTAGTGTTCTTGCAAGCATATCAGCATAGCTTCCTTGGTTATCGGAAAGGAGTCCTCTACTAAAGTCTGTAACATTGGAAAGCCCAAAGAAAATACCTGATTGAATCCAAGTCTCCCACTCCATGCCTTTGTTTACTACAGCTGTGGCAGCAATATCAACATACTTTCTAGTTTTCTCTCCTGCCATGATTGTAGATGTTAGTTGATCTGCTTGGGATGGCATTAAGTAGCTGTTTGTCCAGTTGTCATCTGCTGGGATCATATCCATACCGTAATCAACAGCGGGTACATTAGCCGCTACGGTTTCAACGGTTGCGTCACTACTGCCTTCACCCTCCCCGCCTGTTTCAGTAACTACTTCTTCTTCTACCTTACCCGTTGTTGTAAAGGGTTTAACCCACTTCGCGAACCTAGCTTCCATCAACTCTCTGGATTTATTATTAAAAGGAAGGTCTTTATTGATACCATCATCGGCTGCGTGATTATTCATAATTGTTGCCAAAAGATCATCGGTCTGGAGTTTTTCAGTAGCAGTTGATGCTGCAGCAACTACTGGAGAAGCATTTGCATCAGTTGGAAAGAATTGGCCTGAAGCACTTCTAAGTGCATCTTCTGTTGTATCAACTACTTTAGAAGCGTTTGCTGCATTCAGGGCTGGTACGGTGACTGCATCAGAAGTTTGTGTTCCTGTACTACTTACTATTGCAGCCTCAACTGCCTTATTGGGGTCTGTACCTGCTAGTACAGCTTCAAATTGAGCTTCAGTAAAGTCACCATCGTTATCCAAAATCAGTTTAGTTATCGTACCATTACTTTCAGCTTTAATAAACTGCTGCAGTTCAAGTGGTGTGTCAATCATTTGGCGCATTTTACTACGTGTATCTGTTCGCATTCCTGCATTACCAAAGCCCATACCATAGCCCTTAAAAGCTAAGTTCCTGTCGATACGTGCCATCGCACTTGCAGCCTTGTCTATTAGAAGACCAGCAGTTGCTTCGGCTGCTACATCAGGGTCTATTGCACCAAATGCGTCCCCCATCCTTTGATTTAGTGGAGTTATAGCCCCTAAGTCATTTATTAATCCAAACTGTCTACCAAAGTCCCTAATAGTGTTACTAGATACAGTTTTCATGTCTGTAGGTTTGTAATCCTGATCAGGTAATGCCAGAGGGCCAGCGGCTACATCAGGGAATATATCACCCTTGCCTGCTTCTGGACTCCATGCATTAATCTCTGCTGCACTAAAGCCTGCAATCTCCATACCATTAACCAAATCTTCAGCCCTAGCCCTTGGGTTAAACGAGAACATCTGACTCAGTGCTTTACCAAAGGCGTTACGCCTAGATACCTCTGACTTAGGATTGTCACTAGCATCTAGGTTGCCTTGTGTATTGAATGCAATCTGACGTAGAGCTTGCTCCATAGTCATACCCTCAGGTAATAAGGCACTGCTAGGCAGGTTTAGTGTACCCAAGATGGCACTCTTATCAAAACCCAAAGTTGAATTGTTTGCTTTTGCTTGTGCCTGTAGAGCAAACATACTGTCATAAATAGCGTTAATGTCATACTTACTTGCAATGCCTACAAGCTCTGTATCAGTAAAACCAAAATCTGTCTTGAGTTGCTTTGCCTTAGTTACAGTATTATTATAGGCAGTCTGTGCGGCTGCATACTTAGGTGCCTTAGCTTTAGCAGAGTCGATCATCAAATCCTCATACTTCTGCTGCTGCAGTTCACGGTTCTCAATGCCTTTTAGTAACTGATCGCTAAAGCCTTTTGCTTCACCTGCTGCATACGCGCCTCTGATAGCCATGATTAAACTTCCTTCGCCATGATGCCCATAGGCATATCTTCTTGTGTTTCTTCTACTTTTTCAATCTCAGGGGTTTCCATCATGCCATCCTCTGTCTGAGGTGCATCCAAGCCCTCTAAAACATCCTGCTGTAGAGCTACTCCCGGATCAGAAGCATTACCTTTTTCAATAGCTATGTTAAGCTTTACAGCTAGTTTCTGTTTCATGAGGGCTTCTTTTTGTGCATCCATATCATCATAGTCTGTCATAGACATCTTGTAATCTACGCCTACAACATCAGCAATGGTTTGTATCTGTGTAGCAATTACACCCTTCAGTAGAATCTTAGTATCTACAGAATGCATTCCATCCATTACACCACCAGAAAGCATAGCGTTTGTAACAACACTTATAGGGATGCCAATATCTAGCATATCAACTAGCTCATCCATAGTGTCTGGTTCACTAAGACGTTTCATATACATCTCTAGAGCATCCATAGGATCAGCATGCTGAGAAGGCTGCTCCCAAGGAACGTTCTTGGGTTCAGTAGTTAGAGACTGACCAGGAATTGGCCCCTCGAATTGTGTTGGTTTAGTAGCCATTTTATTACCTTACTTTGTAAATCCAGCGCCAAAGTAGAGTCCTACGATAGCTGAAACTATATGTGTGTCTAGGGGTGTAATTACGAAGCCTCTTGCTGCCTGCCACTGTACTGTGCCATCACCACCAAAGAGCCAGTTAAATAGACCACCCTTTACTTCGGTGTAGCCTACAATAACACTGACCTCAGGATACCATACAGCCACCATCTTTGGCAATACTATAATAGCAAATACTGCAGATAGAGCAATGATCCTTCGTGTCCATGCAAAGTGTACGTCTGTCTTGCCGTGCTCTCTGGCATCCTGCATACCAGTAATCATAAGCTTCTGTTGCTCAGCTTTGTTCTTAGTGCTCTGACCCCACATAGACATAACTCCCCCTAGTACGGTGGAGAAGAGCATTGTGATTAGTTCTAAAGGTAGGCCAAACATTAGTTATTCCTAGTTAGGGCGCTTCTGTGGGCGCAGCGATCTTGAGGGTGCTAGAGTAAGTAAGTTTTCAATTGCTTCTTCTGATACAGTAAGCTCTGGTAGTCCTTTACCTTTACGCCAATGGTTTACAATATCAAAGCCTTCAATGTCCCCTTTGTGTACATTTGCCTGAGGATGCGCCACTACTCTACTAGTACCATACTGTGCCGTTATATAGTCTGTCAACCAAGATGATGCCTCTAGTTGTTTTGCACTGGGCGGATTTTGTTCTGTAGCCACAACTTCAACCCCAATAGAATTACTGTTAGTAATAATCTGGTTAGGATTTCTTGTTCTACTTCCGTGTACATGAGCACCCTTTACAGTAGGATCAAAAGTCTGATATATTTTTCCACTCCTATCAACAAGGAAAGCCGCTGTTACGTTATTTCTGCCTACAAAACTATTCATATAATGCCTTACACCACCACTATACTCAGTAGCCGTGTAGTGCATAACAACATTCTGAGGATCAATTTTTGTACGGGGCCTTGAGCTATAATAACTCTCAGAAACTGTTGTTTGCCCAACGTCTATTATGGACCTGTCAACTCCGTTAACAGTGTATGTATTAACTAATCCTTTTACAGAACCTTCTGAAAAGGGAATTGGTTCACCCTTTAAAACAGGCTTAGCAATTACCATAGGATCAATATCAATATCCTGCTGTAGTTGGATGTCTTCTATAATATTATCAGGTCTAGCTTCAGGTCTAAGGCTACTCATCAAGCCGTTACTTTCTGTAGAACTAGGCATAGTAGGAACAGCATCAGTTTTAACCTCTGGCTCATTTGGCCTAGCTTTTGGTCCTACACTCTCATCAATACGTAAATCTCTAGTAGATACAGTTTCTGTTACAGCAGGCTTAGATGTAAACGCTTCTACATCAAAACCCACGTCAAGGAGGATTTCTGGTTGCTCTTCTATAGCAAGATTAGCCTTATCACGCAGTCTACTAATTGTATTATTAACAATGTCAGTCTGTGTAATACTTTCAGGCCTAGCTTTAGGTCTAAGGCTACTCATCACGCCTTTAGACGTACTTTGAGAACTAGAAACTAACTCTTGTTGTGCTTCTAACGCCTGTTTCTTAATACGGGCTACAATAGTTTCCATATTATCTGATTGTGATTGTGAAAGAAGTGCCATTATTATTATACCTATTATTAATCCCACGATTTGTATCCAGTGCTATCTGATTATATCAGATGCCTAGGACTTTTTTGGAAAGCCATTGCAGACCTAAGTCTACGACCTTTCCTTTAAGTGCACCAGAAGCTGCACCCTTTGCCATATCTACCTGAGCCTGTACTTGCTGCTCACTAGTCTCAGCTTGAATAGAAGCAATCTGAATACGTACCTGTCGTTCCGCTACACTCTCAGAGGAGCTAAATGCGTAGCTAATTAAGTCACGTTCTTCTTGAATTACATTATTGTATGCTGTCATAGTAAACTCATTCTCAACGATTGCAGAGTCACGGTTCGCTTGGTTCTGTGCTGCAGTCTCAGATGTTGTAATAGCCTGCGACCATGCAGCATTAGCCTGTGCTACAATAAGACCATTAGTTGAGTTGAATTGTGTTCGTGCCGCCTTCTGTGCTGCATTGAACTTTGATACTGCATTTGTTTCACCAGCATTAAAATTGTTCATAGCATTAGTCTGTTCGTTGTTGAACATAGACACCTGTGATGACAAGTTAGAGAAGAACTGGGCAGTTTGATTTTCACTTGAAGCGTTAAACTGCTTAGAGGCATTCTCAGCAGCCTGATCAGACAGTAATGCACTAGTCATAGCTTGTGTCTTAAAGAGAGTAGTCTGTTGTTCATTAGCAAGGTTCTGCATATCCATATCTAGGAAAGACTTAGCATTCTGTACTTGCGCCTGTTGACGGTTGTTGAGGTTAGTGAGGTCCAACTGTGTCATGGCTGCAGAATCTGCCATCACTTTAGCGTTAGCAGCAGTAAGATTAGAGAGGTCTACAGACTGAGCCATTCGAGCATTCTCAAGAGCTATCTGTTGTTCAGAAGTAAAGTTAATATTAGCAATCTCTGATATCTTAGCTGAGTTAGCTACACGTGTCTGGAAGCTCTGGGTGAACTCTAGCCCAAGGAACTCAGCACGTTTCTCTGCAGCAAACATAGCAGTCTGCTGGCGGTTACTAAGATTAGTTAATTCAAACTTTGCTGATGTCTGTGAATCCTGTACAGCTATAGGTAATGCTGCTTCCATAGCTGCTTGGACAATAGCCTGCCCTGCCATAGAGGAAGCACCTAAACCACGTGCAGCCATAGTAGCTGTAGCAGCCCTCATAGCACCAGCAGCCCATGCAGGAGGGCTATTACCCTCAAAGTCCTCCATAAGACTAGTAAGCTGACCCTTTACAGTAGCATCAGAAGAAGGAACACCTGTAGCAGCAGCAAAGTTAGTCTCAGCTTTAACACGATCCATATCAACCGTGGAGCCTGAGATCATCTCGCCTTCTTGAAGAGTACGTGGATCAGTAGCCTGTACTCTCTGTGCATCTGCAATCTGTGCAGCACTGAGGCCTAGCTGAGCTAAATCCTGTGGTGTCATTGACTGTGCGTCTACGAGAGCTTGATCACTAGGCTTGCCTGTAGCGGCCTCAAGGCGATCAAGTACATCCTGTGTTGTAGACTCTACAGAGAGAGGTGTGTATGTTACTGCATCCTCTGCTGTTGGGGCAGCTACATCTTCTGCGGTTGCAGCAGTTTCAGTAGTTACTACTGGTGCGTTAGGATTGGCTTGACCTGTGCCTGCTGCAATCTTGCCTGCTTCGGCGTCTGCATCTGATATCTTAACTACATCAGCTTTACTTGTAATTGAACTAGGGTCTTGTGTTGCACTGGCCGTAAACTCTGCTGTTGTTGGCACTTCCGTAGTTTTAAAGTCAGTATAGGCTGCTGCTGCTGCTTGTTTTGCATTGTTAGCTGCAGCCCTTGCATCTATTACTGCCTTTACAGCATCTTCATTAGAAGGGTCAGCAGCTTGAGCAGCCATAGCCGCCTGCACTGCTGCGTTGGAATCCGCTAAGTTTTGTTGGGCTGCATTTAATTCAGTACCAGTGAGCGGAGCTTCTTGCCTGCTCATACTGCTCCTGTTCATGCTATCAGGCCCCTGACTCATGTTATAGCCGCCTCTTGGGGTAGTGTAACTTGGGTCTGTGGGTAAAGGACCCTGACCTCCCCCAGTTCCTTGGCCAAAACCTTGCAGCTGGGGCAGTTGACCAGTATTTAGCCCTTGGGGCAGTTGACTAGTATTTAGCCCTCCTCGTGGGCCGTAAGGTCTGCCAATTTGTGCTGCTGGATTGTTTTCAGGCCCCTGAGTTGCAATTCCCTGAGTCCATAAAGGGGCCTGCTCATCAAAAGGGACCTCCTGTAAGGTACTTGGCTGAGGAGTACCATATCGCAAATCTGGCCTACTTTGCGCTTGAGCCAGACCACCATCAGCCATACCAATGCGTTTCTGTGCAGCTATAGTCATCTTAGCAAGACGCTCTGATGCAGACGCTCCCGGTTTTGATGCCAAGAAGAGAGCCTGTTCATCAGCCTGCATACCCTGCATCTCAGGTATAATCTTACCTATCTGTTCAGGGGTGAAACCTGCAAATCGTTTAGCCATTATAATAGTCCTTATTAGTTACCTAGTTTCATCCAGATTGCCATCCCTATGAAGGTAAATACAGTAATAGTTGTTATCTTTATGAATGTATTCCAAACACTTAGGCGTGTTTGACGCCATGTATCAAGCAAGCTACGTATCTCACGTATATCTACAGATGCAGACTCATCATGTAAGCCAAGTTCACGCAGGACTAACTTAGCCCCACGCTTAGCTGCTCTATCTAGCATAGCCTCTAGCTCATCAGGTGTCAAGGTTACTTGGTTCATTTAATAGTACCTCAGTTAGGGCTTAGTAGGCCAGTTTATTGTGTCAGGAAAATCGGCCTGTTCTGGTACGTCCCTTAGCAAAGTACGGTATGCAGCTTCTTGAGAAGTTAATGTGCGGTCAGATGTTGCCATCCAATCACTCTCTTGCATAAGAACATATCGTTGCAGTCTCATTTCTGTTGCAAGACGCGCTGTTAGTGCGGGTGTTATAGCCATGATATATTTCCTATCCTACGTTGGTTGAGGGGAAGCTGAATGCGCTTACTTTGTAAACAATACGTACTGCACCACCTCTTCCATTAAAACCACCATTTATCCCAGCACCAGCACCGCCACCGCCAAAGCCACCGGAAGCTTCAGTGCTACCAATTCCGCCAGCTGTAGGGTAGGGGTTACCTCCAGTACCGGAGCCATCACCGGAGGCTCCACCACCAGCGCCATTGTTACCTTGGCCTCTAACGCCTACGTTACCTCCATGATTAGGCCCCCAAACATAGCCGCCAGAGTTACTGTCACGAGAACCACCGCCTCCACCACCGCCGCCGCCAGAGCCAGAAACGCCTGTACCTGTGCCACTCGGATAAGCAGAGCCACCTTCACCACCATTACCAGAGTAGCCACCAGCGCCACCCCCGCCGCCGCCTGAGTAGCTGGGTCCAAATGCGTGATTACCGCCGTAACCACCAGAGCCACCGTTACCACCACCGTCATGTCCTGTAGGAACACCACCTGCGCGGTTCTCTGGGCTTCCTACAGATTTCCCGCCACCTGCAACGAGGGTTACTCCAGTACCAGTAAAGGTAGAGTCACCGCCTGTTTTGCTATGATTTCCACCATGTGAACCTGCGGTTGTTATGGCAGCTGAAGCGTAGGTAAATGTTTGTCCGGGGGTTACTGAAATGTTATTCTTATAAGCTAAAGCACCTCCCCCTCCACCATCATTATATTGCGCTCCACCACCACCACCGCCAATGGCTAAAACAGCTATGCTGTAAACATTAGCAGGTACTGTCCAAGTCCCTGATTGACCTTCGTAGTACAATGCAGAGCCATTTACTGTATTAGCAGGTATTCCTGCCTGTACTTGTGAGTATTGCTGCGTTGCAGTAAGGCCATCT
>Ga0308006_10000494_pt1 | contig 15036 bp, 10 predicted proteins | sample Neamet69_FD_203150 | JGI IMG/M metagenome (GOLD analysis project Ga0308006, IMG submission 203150) | Marine microbial communities from water near the shore, Antarctic Ocean - #69 | ecosystem: Environmental > Aquatic > Marine > Unclassified | place: Southern Ocean | collected 2014-06-07 | reverse complement strand
AGTATATAGAGTATACGAACACATAAAATAATCAATATGGCCGTTAACATAGGTGAAATACCAATATCAAACATATACATAGGAGACACGCCTGTGTCAGCAGTATATATAGGAGCTATACAAGTATATCCATAACAAAATATAACACATGTCTATAATTTATTCTTACCCAACAACATCACCAACGCTAGATGACCTATTAATAGGTACCGATGTTGGAGAAGATAATGCTACTAAGAGCTTTACAGTACAAAGTTTAGTGTCGTTGATAAACGCAGCTGCAGGCACAGGTACGGTAACCGATATTACTATATTTACTTCAGACGCATTTCTAACAGCTACAAAAACATCACAGCCTGGTGCCCCAGCTATAACCTATACAGTAGGATTAACATCTTTACCCTCTGTGGATGCTGCAATAGCTGCCACTCAATTTCTACGAGGAGACAATGTATGGACAACACCTACAGTTTCCGCTGGTATTAGTGTGTTTGGCAATGGAGCTCAATTAATAACTAATGATGTAAGCCAGTTTTCTTTTATAGGTAGTGGTGTTTCTACTACCGCTGGAGCTAATGGCTCTGTAACTGTAGAAGTTTTAGAGCAAACTAGCGACGTGAGCTCCGTAATAGGTAGAGATGGAATATCCGTATCTCCGGTATCTGGTCAAGGTGATCTTGTTGTTACTAATTCTGGAGTTACTCAAATAACTACAGGCACAGGCCTTACGGCCACTAGAGGCGGAACAGCTGTTACTACTGGAGACATACTATTAAGTCTAGACGGTAACGCAGTAGGAGCTGGAACAGTTACTTCTGTATTTGCAGGACCTGGTCTTAGAATACAGTCTGGATTAGCAACAGTATCTCCAACTTTAGCAGTACAATATACAGGAGATCAAAACATAATAGCTCAAGGAATAAATGCAGATGCTGTAACTGAGTCTGATCAAATACTATTCAATCAAGTAAGCTCAACCCCCGCAAATGTAAAGTCTACAACGTTAGGAACTATTCCTATGGACTCTTTACCTTTAGTAAAAGAATATATAGACAGCTCAGAAAGGGGTTTTGTATCTAATTTAACAGATACATTTGACACTGCAGTAGCTAAAAACATAATAACATTAGAGCAAAGTCAATATAATGGACTAGTAACAGCTGGAACTACTAATGCTAATACATTATATTTTACAACTGGCGTGGTTGTTGTTCCTACAGAAACTAGACTAGCTATAGACATATCAAACATAACAAACAGTACTGGAGTTACTCCAATACCTGTAACTTTTAGTGGAAACCAACCTTATTCGGGAACAGGCTCTACTAGAACAGGTCAACCAGGGGCAACAATCGCACCTGCTTATAGTTCTAATATAGTAATAGACACAGCTCTATACGCTTGGCAAAATGGTGTAGTTCCAGTAATTACAAATGCTACTGGAGTTTATCCAGCAACAGGCTTTAGCACGGTTGCCTCTTCATTTAGCACAGCGGTACTAATATTAAAGCCAGCAACACAAAGTACATCGACATTAAACACTTCATTTGGAAGAACATTTACTTTAGATGGTATTTCATGGCCATCAGCTCCTTCTAATTTAATTAATACTACCTACACTGGATCACCAGCAGTTAATCCAGCTATATCTGGAGGCGCTGGAACTAATTACAACAATATAACTCAGTGGAATGTAGACTTCACTTATTCAGGTACTGATTATGTGATGAGCAATAAAACCATTACTTACGACCCGGTTCAAGGTAATTACGATGGCGGAACTGTTGACGTTGCACTAACTGCTGACTTTGTTACAGCTACAGCTTCTGGTACCCCTAGCGTTGTTATACAAGATTTAGTTAATACAGATCAAGGAGCTCAAAGAAATATAGCATACGAAGTTGGAATATGGCCTAATCCTTTGACTGGTAGCGCCTTCGACGGTTATAAGGTTCCTGCATCAACAACTGGAGAAACAATAACAATACCCATAACGTACGCTCCTTTTTTAACAGTTGGTACTTCAACGATTTTCCAAATGAACGCTACTTCATCTTTTATTGGAACTCCTCCAACTAATGATTATCAGTTTATTAATCCCGTTAGCAATTACGCTACAGCAACATCAGGCCCAGGAAACACAGCTACATTCGCCGTGGCTGCAGGTGGAGGAACAAATGCATTAACTATTGCAAGCACTGGAAATAATACAGCATCGTTTACAATCAGTGGAACTACTGCAATAAAAACAGGTAGTTCAAGACTTTCATCTGTTGGCTTTAACACTCCATACGGCTGGGATAATATGACGCCTGGATCTGGATTTAGTACTTGGGCAGGACAATGGAAAGCTAGGGCTCAATATAGATTGACGCCTGACGGAGAAGCTGCTGGAGGTTGGATTCCTACACCATTTAGCACGGGCGGAACTGATGGTCAAAACGACCCTCCTGTTTTTCCCACGCCTAGAATTGAAAATATAAATTTAAACACTACGGTAGAGTGGAGATATGAAATTGTTTTTAGTTCACAACTTACAACTCAATTGCCTTTTGTAATAAGCTCTATATCAAGTCCAGCATCTCCCGACACAACAGATTTTGGACCTCAAACGGCTTTAAACGGGAATAACCAATCAACAGGCGCAAACAACACAGGTGCTTCTGTTAGTTATATAACACCAGTAATAGCTTCTCATTATGTTCATTTATCAAATGTAGGATCAAGCGTACAACCTTCATCTATTATTAAGTTTGACAGTGGTAAATTTATAGAAAATCTTACTTACCTTCAAAATGGAATATCACCGGGACAAAGTTCAGCTGTAAATGCTTGCTGTGACGTTGCTAGACAAGACGATCTTTACTACTACTTAGGATCAGGATCTGCTACAAGTTTACTTGGAGCTACATTATACAGTGACGCGTTAGGTTTAAATGTGTTACCTTCTAAATTCTATCAAGTTGCATCGGGCGCTTCAAATGCATCTATATATATAAACAATAGCAATGGTATCGTAAGTATAGGAAAAGTACCATGCGCAGCGTGTGTTACTATTGTTAGATATCCAATACAGTTAATACGTCAAGGACCAGATAGTGGCGCGCCTTTTTCGGGCTCTTTTAGTAATGAAGTTGATGCAAATAGATCAGCTAGTTATATAGGTTACCAAAGAAATACCTTTAATACCGCTACTCTAGGAACTCCTCAATTAATAACTGTTTGGTTACAAAAAGGAACCGGAAACACAGACACAACTAAAATAGAGAGTGGTGATGGAGTGTTTAGATATTCTGACACATCTGACGGTAGCGGCATAGGCAGCAACACTTGGTGGGCCACGTCTGGAAATGCAGCAACAAACACACTAGACCAGGCTCAAGCATTCTTTATGAGTGGTTCTGGTAGTGAATTTGCAGGAAGTCAGGTTACTACTGTTTCCGATGCAACCTATACAATGGTAGAATTAACAAGATCCTTTTCCACCAACAGTACTGGTCAAGCGTGTGCTGCAAATCTAGATGCGCCTATTTATATACTTAAAAGCGGAAGAAACTTGAATGCTTTAGCTTTACAGAATCAAGATTTTGTTTTTGGTAATTTCAATCGAACAAATCTACTTACAGCTGGTAAGTATTACAAGATTAGTTTTCAAACCTCTGCTGGAGCTGGAGGAGCGCCTGTGGTAGGTCGATTCAATTTGCCAAGTGGATCTGTATCTCAAGGGATAGCATCTTCAAGTATTCAAAATTGCTAATTTTAAAAAATAAAATATAAAATATGTCAATAATATATAGTTATCCAGAGCAAACGGCTCTAAACGACAATGATACTCTACTGGGTACGTCAGCTGCTCTGGTTGGCGGCAAGAAAAAGAATATAACTAGAAATTTTTCTTTAAGCGATTTGTCTACTTATTTTGGGGTTGGTAGCGTAATAAATCCAACTGCTAGTGATTTTAAATTAGCTGTATTTAACCAAGGCGGCACTAAAATAACAGACTCTATAATAAGTCAAGATGCTTTAGTTGGAACCTCTGTAACTATAGCTGGTAACTTAACAGCAGCTGGTAACTTAACAGCGAACACAACTACATTAAACGGATTTCTTACCGTAAATGGAGGAGCTAATTTAGGTACAGGCGCTACAGGCGAATTAATAGCACTTGTCTCTACAACGAGACTCAATGCTCCAATTCAAGATCAACTTGGCAATGTAGGAGCGTTAGATCAAATTTTAATTTCAGATACAGCTGGTAGAGTTAGCTGGCAAAATTATACTTCTGGTTTAACTTACACAGGAAATTGGGATGCTACTAACAATATAACAGCGCCACAAGGAGTTCCTATTGTTTCCAGTGTTGGAACTAATGGAGAGTTTTATATAGTAACAGTAGCTGGTAATACGCAATTAAATGGACAACCACCAACTGCAACTACGCCTGCTTATTGGCAAACAGGAGACTGGGTTGTTTTTGTTGAAAACGGAGGTTCAGGCATTTGGCAAAAAATTGATAATAGTTCTGCATTAACAGGCACAGGTACAGATAACAAAATAGCGATGTGGACAGGCGGTGCAACTCCATCTACTTCATTAACTGATTCTTTAATATCTCAAGCAGGTACAGTTGTTTCTGTAGCTGGTTTTTTAAGAGTTGATGACACTATTGAAAGTACAACGGCTAATACAAATCTTAAAATTCAAGGAAGTGGAACCGGCGCAGTAGAAGTTAGAGGTTTTGGTGGAATAACAGGACAAGCAGGTAGAATACAATTCAATTGCTCAAACAATAACCATGGTGTTTCTATTCAAGGTCCGCCTCACTCAGCTGCACAAAATTACACATTAACATTACCTGTGAACGTAGGTAGTTCTGGCGACGTTCTAACAACAGACTCAGCTGGCACACCTAGTCAACTATCATGGTCAACGCCTGATACTTATGATTTAAGTGCAGGTGCTAAATCAGGCACTAGCGTTCCTTTGAATTTAACCTCTGTATCAGGCACTGATGATTCTGCTGTTAATTTAACAGAAGGAACTGGTATAACATTAACACAAACCTCAGCTACAGAAATAACAATAGCGGGTACAGCTCAAGGAATAACAGGTTCAGGAACAGCATCAAAACTACCTAAATTTGCAACTTCAACTTCTTTAGATGATTCAATCGTTACTCAAGGTGGAGGTACTACAACCATAACACCACTTAATGAAGGTGGTCAAATTCCCGCGTCGATTAATTTTAATATGCAGACCTCTTCGTTTTCAATGGTGAGTTATGCAACCAGAAACACAGTGACGGGTCCTGCTCCTCAAGTTGGAGATGTATTTAATTTTGTATTAACATCAGACTTAACGTGGGCAGTAGGTGGAGGAGTGATTCCAGCCGGCACATACCCATTTACAATAACATTTGTGGGAAGCGGTACGCTATCATGTAATTTCAATTCATATTCAACAACTGGAGGTGCTACGGGCACTGGTTACAATAACTTAGTAGGTAATGGATCTTCTACAAGTGTCAGTTCTTTAAGCACCTTATCTATAGATGGTGAGCTTAGTATGGCTACGCATCAAATAAAAAATGTAGTAAACCCTACGGATGCTCAAGATGCAGCTACTAAAAACTATGTAGATTCAATACCTACAGGGGTTACTACGTTTACAAACGTAAATGGCGAGTTCATTTCTGCAGCTACTGAAAACACAGCTGCCGTTGGAGCCGTAACGACAGGTATTATAGATCTAAGTGCTGTAGATGGAACGTCAGATTCTACTACTAGATTTCTAAGCAAAGATAACACATGGGATGTTCCTAGCTATACAACTGACACGGATACAACTTACACTTTAAGCGCAGGCGCTTTAGGTTCGAATAGTATTCCTTTAAAACTAGACGCCAGTATTGGTACTGATTCTGCTGTTAACTTAACAGGAGGAACTGGTATAACGCTAGCTCGAACTTCAGGAACTGAAATAACAATAACGGGTTCTGCTCAAGGAGTAACAAGTGTAACTGGTGATAGCACTACTATCGCAGCAACTGCAGGAAATACACCAGTAATATCCGCTATAACAGCTCCAGGAATTGCATTAGGTAATGCTAATTTAGCGACAGGAGGTCAAATACAATCTGCAATAAACACAGCTTTATCAGGCGCAATTACTTTTAAAGGTACATTCGATGCTAATACAGGTACAATAACAGGTGGAACTGATAAGTTATATAATCCAGGTGCTAACTCCAACACGATAGCTGTTGCGATAGGTGATATGTATGTGGCAAGTACTGCTGGTAATTTTTTCGGTAATGCTTCTACTCCATTAAGCGTAGGAGACGAGGTTATAGCTACTGTAGCGTCCACTATAAGTCCTTCTGTTTCTGTAGAGAGCAATTACAGTGCAGTTCCTTCATCTGGTGGAGCTTTCTTACCACTATCCGGTGGAACTTTAACAGGAAATTTAACAGGAACATCTGTAACTTTTACAGGAGTTGTAAGTTTAGATGGCACCAATCAAATTTATTTTGTACCACAAGCAGGAGAAAGTAATAACGAAGCAATGAGGATAGTAAGGTCTTCAGATACAATGTTTTTTACTTATGGTATAAATGCCCCTGATACAGCATTTTCTTTTAATAGCTCAGGTAATACAACTTTTGAAGGAGACTTAACCCTTAACGGTGCACTTACTCAAACAACCAATGTTGTTAGTTCGTTTGTAGGAAACTTAGGGATAGGAACTACTGCTCCTCTCAGTGGATTTAAATTAGATGTTGTTGGAGGAGATTTAAGAGTAGCGGATGATGCTACTACTAATGGTTTCGAGGCAGGGTACTCAGCTGGAGGTTCTAATGCGTTTATTCAAGGATACAATAGAGCTACTAACGTCTTTACTGACATGTTAATTAATAATTCTGTCACAGTGGAAGCAGGTGGCGACGTTGGTATCGGAACTACTGCTCCTGATACAGCTTTAACTGTTAACGGAAGTATAAGCCTTTCTTACAATGCAACATCGTCTTTTCAAGGTATGAAAAGAGGAGCTATTTACACTGAGACAGAATTTTACAACGTTACAACAAGCGATCCGACAAAACCTTTATATAATTTCACTAACAGTGTGGGAGGTTCAAATTTAGTCATAACACAAGGAGGCAATATTGGTATCGGAACTCTTACTCCTGATGCACTTTTAAATATAGAAAGTCCTAATGTTGATACAGCTAGAATTAGATTGGGATGCACAAGGGATGGAACGTGGGCTATAGGAAACACTATAGGCTCACTAGACTTTTTCTCAGCAGATACTACAGGACCAGGAGCAGTGCTTAGAGGTTCTGTGTCTATGAAAGCAGAGATTGCAAGTGGTGCTGATATGGGTATGGCATTTGCTACTTACAACAATACCGAGCGCATGAGAATTGCAGCTAACGGTAATGTTGGTATAGGATCAAACTCTCCTGCTAGTAAACTTACTTTAAAAGGTAACACTAATAACTACGCCCAAGCACCTGTAATTAGATTTGATTCAACAGCTACGAATGCTAATGTTAGAAACTGGGGTATTGGTCCCGCGGATTCTAATTTTGGTAATTTTCATATTTATAAGAGTGGAGCAATAGGCAACAACCCTATAACTAACGCTGGGGCGGAAACTTTCACTATTGATTACCTAGGCAGCGTTGGTATTGGGAACATAAATCCTGGAGATTACAGCAGTGATGCTAATAATCTAGTTGTAGGCTCTTTGAGTGGAGATAATGGTATAACAATATTATCTGGATCAAACAGTAAATTTGGTAGTGTATATTTTGCTGATGCCGCAACTAATAATAAAGTTTATTCAGGATATATAAGGTATCAACATGATCAATCTGATATGACCTTTGGTACTAATGAAGTTGAAAGAATGCGTATAACAGTTGACGGAGATATTAAGTTTTCGGGGAATAGTCATACTCCTTACATTCAACTTGTTAATAGTGGTAGAACTGCAGCAAGTCCTGGTTATACTTTTAATAACGACGTAAATACAGGAATGTTCCAACCTTCTGGAAGTGCTGATACTATTGCTTTTTCAACTGCTGGCACAGAAAGAATGCGTATAACATCTGCGGGTAGCATCCAACTTAACGCTTATGGTGCTGGTACATTGGTTTCAGATGCTAATGGTAATATTACAGCATCAGGTAGTGGTGGTGGCGGAGGAGTATTAACAAAAAAACTATTTGCATCTTTATCTTCAGCTACGACTTCTTTCGCGTTAACCTCTGGTATAAACCCTGCAGACATAAACTATGTAAATATATTTATAGATGGTGTTTATCAAAATTCAGGTAGCTATTCAATAGCACAAGCAGGAGCCATTACAACAGTAACTTTATCCGTTGCAGCACCTGTAGGAACGAGTGTAGAAATAGTATCAACAACATAATTATAATATGGCATTAACTAAAGTTTCAACTGGAGTAGTAGATATGAGTGGTAGCACTGGAGCTTTAGAAATAGCTAAAGGTGCTACAACTGCGGTCGCGGCACCACTTGGTACGCTTCGAGCTAACACAACCACCAATAAAATGGAAGTCTACGCTTCCACTGGCTGGAGAATTTTAAAAGAAGGTGGAGATGTTTTAACTGCTTTAACGGTTGACTACTTAGCAGTTGCTGGTGGTGGCGCTGGAGGAAATTCATATGGAGCTTCAGGTTCTGGTGGTGGTGCTGGAGAGTTTTTATATAAAACCGGGCAATCTTTAGCTGCTGGAGTGCAATATAATGTAACTATAGGGGCTGGAAGTATTTGCGCGGCAAGTCCAAACAGCCCGTCTCCAAATGGAGGTGATTCAACTTTTAATTCCGACACGACAAATGGCGGTGGTGGTGGTGTAAATGCAGAGGCAATTCCAAATCCAGGCATTAGCGGAGGTTCTGGAAGTGGGGGTTTGTTTAATGGCACTGGAGGATCTTCTTTAAAAACAGCAGGAGGATTAGGTAATAGTGGAGGAGCTGGTGGACCTGTAAGTGGTCGTTATACAGGTGGTGGTGGTGGTGGCGCTTCAACCGCAGGCGGCGCAGGCGCATCAACGTTAGCAGGAAATGGTGGTGATGGTGAAAGCAACAGCATTACAGGAACTGCGGTAATATACTCAGCTGGTGGAGGCGGTGGAAATTACGGGGTAAACCCAACAGCTCAAGGTGGTTCTAGTGGTATTGGAGGAAATGCATCTATTACCGGAGTTCCAGCAACTCCAACTAATTACGGTTGTGGTGGAGCCGGTGGGTCTTATAATGGCGCTCTAAGCATAGCATACCAAGGAGGAAATGCAAGTGACGGAGTTGTAATACTTAGATACCCTGATGCTTATCAAATAAATCTTACGGCTGGGGCTAGCCCTGCATTTAACAGTACTAATGCTGTCGTAGGCGCTGATACTATAGTGACAACAATAACCGCTGGCTCAGGAACAATAACATTTAGTTTAAAACCATAATATGGCAATAACAAAAGTAACGACACCTGTAACTGGTTTTGAATCAGCTGTAGATATAGGTTTAAAAATACCTGTAGGAACTAATTCTAATTTACCTACTGGATTAGAAGGTATGATTAGAAATGACACTGATGAAAACAGTGGTGGCAGTGGATCTACTACAGCTATAACGCATTACAATGGAAGTATTTGGAGATATTTTAGCTCTACGATTTCCACTACACCTTTAGAAAACTTTAATCCTGTTATTTGGAATGGTAATTCTACTACTGGAACAGATATTGATTGCGGATTTGCTCCAGATTTAGTTTGGATAAAGAAAAGAAGCGGAGGTGTTGCGAGGAACCATAGATTATTCGATACTATTAGAGGTGAAGGAGAGAGGATTTTCTCTGACCTTGCTAACGCGCAAAGCTCTAGTAGTGACGAGATGACCGCTTTTTTAGATGATGGTTTTACTTTAGGAAATAGTGACGCTACAAACGGAAGTACATCATCTGCAGCATATGTTGCTTGGTGTTTTAAAGCGGGCGGATTAACAAATAAAGCTGCCGATTTTAATGGAAGTAGTAGCAAGATAACTTTATCATCTTCTTTTACTAGCGCTTTAGATGTATCTACTAAAACTATTTCGACGTGGGTAAATGCAGACAATGTAACTCCCGGGTATGGTATGGCCTTCTCTATGAATGCCACATCTTTAAGCTACGGTAGGGTTATTTTTCAATTACAAAATTCAAATAAAGAACTTACTTTCCTTATAGGTAATTCCTCACCTTATATTACAACTACTTTAGTTCCAAACACTTGGTATCATATAGCTGTGTCATTAAATGGAAGTTCTTTTGAGTGTTTTGTAAACGGAACGTCAGTAGGTACTGGCACTAATAATAACTATAGCGATTCAAGTGGTGACACAACGATAGGAGCTTACAATGTTAGTGGTAATCCCTATAATTGGACTGGTAAAATAGGTCAAGTAAGATTTTTTAATAGCGCTCTATCGGCGTCTCAAGTAACTGAATTGTACAACGAAACAGCAGCGGATAACAGCGTTTTAAATTATCCAACTGGTGCTGGTTGTATTGCCGCTTATCCTTTAGGTGAAAATGCAAACGGCTTAGATGGTCTTTATAATGGAACTGCTTCAAACGTAACTTTTGGTAAACCTGGTTATTTAACTAGAAATAACAATGGAACAATTGAAAGTACTGTAAGCGTTAATGATACTCTAGGGTTTAGTATTGTTAGTTACACTGGGGTTGGAGGAAGCCTCAAGACCATAGGGCATGGATTAGACGCGGCTCCTGAAATGATTATTGTAAAAAGTACTTCTATCAGCGATCAGTGGTGGGTGTGGCATAAAGATTTAACTAGTATAGACTACTATGTAATATTAAATAACATAAACCCGGAGGTTTATTATGCAAATAATGAAGGTATATTTGGTAGAACGTTACCAACTAGCACTGTGTTTAGTGTTGGATACGATTTTAGTAGTAATGGATCCGGAAATCAATTAATATCTTATTGCTTCACATCTAAACCTGGGTTTAGTAAAGTAGGCAATTATACTGGTAATGGAGGTAATAATCCGGTAGATATTGGATTTGAACCTGCGTTTGTTATGATAAAAAATACTACATCAAATGCTTCTTGGGCTATGTTTGACAACAAAAGAACAACAGCTAACCCCTCAACTTCTGCTTTATTCGCTAATGAATCTGTTATGGAAGATGATCTTCAACTTTATTTCGAGTTCACATCTACAGGCTTTAAAAATTTACAATCAAGCACAACATTAAATGCCAATGGAAGTAAATACATATACTTAGCATTTGCAAAATAATAACGTAACATGGCAATAACAAAAATTACAACACCCGAGTTATTTAACTTACAGTCTAATAACACTGAAGGTACACGACTACCTGTCATGACAACAACACAAAGAAACGCTATGACTAGTATGTCTAATGGCGAATTAATATTTAACTCTACAACGGACTCTGTAGAATACTATGACACAGGCGTCCCTACTTGGTATAAGATAACCTCTGAAGCTGCGGTTGATATAGAATTAAGATCATTCTTAAACGCTAGCAATGCAGCTTCGTACGATGGATCACAAGGGACTGTATGGACGGATTTAACCACTAATTCAAACAATGGAACTTTAACAAATATGAACGCTTCTAATTGGAATTCAAGTGGTTACTTTGATTTCAACGGAAGTAATGAGTATGTAGTGATGGCATATCAATCAAGTTTGACTAATGTTAATTTTTCTAATAATTTTTCTTATTCTTTGTGGTTCAACGCAGATTCTTTTACTAATAACGCTCTACCAACTTTGTTTAGTGCTTTTGGAACACACTATACTTATACGGCATTAACAGCCGCAGGGAAGTTAAGAACAACTGTTTACTCAACTTCAGCCGTACAAGTAGACGAAATTAGCACAACTACACTGTCAACAGGCGTTTGGTATAATGCAACTATTACAAAATCTGATAGTAGTGGAGCAAATCCAGGACTTACTGTATATCTATATGGACCTAGCGGTTTGCTAGAAACTATGACAAAATCCTACGCAACTCAACCAAACTACGTAACAAATGCGTATACCGCTTGGGGTGCTTATAATAGTTCAACTTCTTGGAATTACTATTTTAATGGGCAAATGGCTCAAACAAGAATTTACAGTAAAGTTTTAACATCCGCAGAAGCAACAGCTATTTTTAATAAAGGTAAAGGCTTTTGATATAAAAACTGGAAATTTAACAAAAAACAAGTGATAATATAAAACATAGTTAATGGTTTACTAGCTATGATTAAACCAAAAGTGTAAACCAACCAATAAAACCAAAACCAATGACGTTTTTTTACCAGACTCAATCGTGGAATAGTCAACCGCAAGTAACCGAAGAAACCGTAGAACTATGGAAACATTTATCTGAAAAATCAAACTGGAGGATAGTGCAACTAGCAAACGGGTTTTATCAAACCGAACACCAAGATGTTAAAGAAAAAGACACTTGGCACGACGTTACCAGAAGAGAAACAATTGAAGGCGCTGAAAAAGCAATAGACTCTTCAGTTGAGCATTTTAAAAGAAAAACTGCTTTCTTAGACGGACCAAAAGTCGTTAAAACCTTTAAGTAAAAAGTAAATCTAATCTAATTTAATTAAATATGTCAGACTTAATAGTCAAGAACCTTAATTTTGGGCAAGAAGCTCAGGATAAAGTATTTGAAGGAATAAACAAACTCACAAAAGCCGTTAGCTCTACATTAGGCGCTAGCGGTAAATGTGTACTACTAGAGGATGGTTCAGGTAATCCGCTAATCACTAAAGACGGTGTAACAGTTGCTGATAGCATAGTGCTATTAGATCCAGTAGAAAATATGGGTGCTACGCTTTTAAAAGAAGCAGCACGTAAAACGGTAAGAGAAGCTGGTGATGGTACAACTACCGCAACAGTTTTAGCTTATGCCGTACTAAAGGAAGCTCAGAGAGTTCAAGCTGATATAAGTTCTAGAGACTTAAAAAACGGTATCGAAAAAGCTACTGAAAAAGTAATAGCATACCTAGAAAAGAATAGTACTAGTGTTCAAGGTGACATGATTGATCAGATCGCCACTATATCTACTAATAATGATCCTTATTTAGGTAAAGTTATTGGTGATGCATTTAGAGCAGTAGGAGACACTGGTGTAGTCATGATGGAGCAGTCAGCTGAGGCTGATACAGTTGTTGAGATAGTTGATGGAGTTCAATACGATAAAGGTATGACTAATCAGCATTTCATTACTGATCACGTTAAGAAAACGGCAGAATTAAAAGATGCTGCAGTACTTCTTATTGAATCACCTGTAGAAAACGTAAGACAAATACAGTCTGTTTTAGAACATGTTATTAAAAATGACAAACCTTTATTAATTATTGCAGACGTGGAACCAGCAGTTGCTTCTACGCTCGCCATGAACAAGACTAAAGGTAATATAAAAGTAAACATTATTAACGCACCTACTTTTGGTATCAATAAAAGAGAAATACTAGATGATCTAGCTTTATTAACAGGAGCAACTGTTATTAATGAAGATCTTGGTGATGATATGGATTTAATTCAACCCGAGCTTCTAGGTAATTGTATTAGATCAGTTACAACTGAAAAAGATACTATTATACAGGTTCAGGATTCATCAGAAGAAGTATTAAAGATCATAGAGCAGATTAAAAAAGATTTATCAACTACACAAAACCCAGGAGCGGTAATACGCTTAGAAAGAAGATTAGCTAGATTATCAGCTAAGATTGCAGTGGTAAAGGTTGGTGCTAATTCTGATATAGAGTTAAAAGAAAAAACAGATAGAGTAGAAGATGCTATATGCGCTACTAAAGCTGCGATTAAAGAGGGTATTGTTCCAGGAGGCGGAATTGCACTATTAAATGCTTCACAAAACATAGTTGCTAAATCAACTGGGGAAGAAGTATTACTAGAAGCTGTTAGAGCGCCTTTTAAGACAATATTAGATAACGCTGGTATATTAGAATATGAATTACCAAAGAGTAAAGGTAGAGGTCTTAATGTGGTTACAGGTAATATGGTAAATATGATTAAGCAAGGAATTATAGATCCTCTATTAGTTACCAAAAGTGCACTTCGTAACGCAGCTTCCGTAGCTACTACAATATTATCAACTGATTGTGTAATCAATAATTTAAGAATTGATGAAAGCAATAGGTAACAACGTAGTGATTGTGCCTGTTAAAATAACAGGTGACAAAACTAAAGGTGGTTTGCTTTTAGTTAAAAAAGATAGAGAAGACATAAGATACGTTAAAGCTGTTATATATTCAGTAAGCGACGAGATTAGTGCTTTGAATAAAGGTGACGAGATCTATTACGATAGACATGCTGGTCATTCTATAGAATTTGATAAAGAACAATATACTGTTATTAAGATACAGGACATTGTTGTTGTTTTGTGAGAAAGTTAAATGCAGGTGACATTAGGGACTTAAACCTATTAAAGCATTATAGAGTAGTAAGAAAATGGGCGTGTAGAAATAACAATTTAAACGATGCTGATTTAGAACTACTTATATATTTTGACTGCATGGGATTTTTCACTAAACAAGATTTTAAAATCGGTACCTATGCTTACAGTTGGGACAATAGACGCTGGAACAAGTTAGTTAAAGATGGATGGGTTGTAGTTTTTAGAAATAGAAACAGAACTACTCAGAAATACAACATATACAAAGTTTCTTTAAAGTGTAAACAACTAATAGCAAGAATGTATCGTATTATGCTTGGAGATGAAGACATCCCAACTAGTTCAAGAAATAACATAATGTTAGGTAAAACTTACACAGATAAAGTTCTTATAACTGCAATTAAAAACGTAAACAACGACAAAAATAGATAATATGCAATCAAAGTCACCATTTAAAAAAGTAGATATATTTGACGGAAGAGCATCTTCTTATAGAAATCCATCTACAGTTATACAGCCAATAGTGGGTGCTATAGTAGG